>OAZY01000054.1_pt1 | contig 144946 bp, 146 predicted proteins | sample 1494931 | NCBI WGS metagenome assembly OAZY01 (sample SAMEA2579921, study PRJEB22360) | human gut metagenome | biome: human gut; feature: human-associated habitat; material: faeces | place: Denmark | collected 2008/2010 | reverse complement strand
CCCTGGATCTGATTTCAGGCGTTGGGTGTGGATCACTATTGCACCGTTCGTGACAGGTAGCAGAGAATCAAACAGACTTAACTGATAACCAACCTCATAAATTGCCAGCTCGTTCAGCTCTCCGGAGAGACTGGTAAACATGCTGTTAATAGCAGTGCGGTTAACCTCTCTGACACTCGCCAGAAGTGACTCCAGGCGCGTAACGGTAAAACTACTAGGATCGAGGCTGTCCAGTGCTACCAGCAGGCGAGCTGTAAGCTCCGCATCGCTGTCATTCAGTATTTTCACCATTCTGGCAGCCACACCAGTGCTATAGCGGGATATCCAGACTGCATGAGCAATTGATTCATCACGCAGCCGTTCATTCACGGTTTGCATCATTGATTTCCATCAGCATTACACTCTGATTTTTTAATTCATCGATCACTTCCTCTGGACGGGAATCCTGATCGATAAATTTCAACGCCTGCAACACCCGAACCGCATCAATCTGACGTATATCACCGCCCTGACGCAATGACTGAACAGCCAGCGCGGAGGATGAGTCAAACACCTGGGCAGATACATCCAGTTCAGTGCGCACATCCACATTGCCACCGCAACTCTCTCCGCTCCATTCCGCCATTATCTGGAGAATATTATCGAGGGCATCTTCGAGGGAGTTCGCCATTGTATAAAGCGGCGAGTGTTCCTGCATCCGCTCTTCATTAGTCTGATCAACAGATTTGGTGGATGTATTTTCAGCCCGCAGAAGTTTAGCGCCGGCATGACGCATCTGATTTTCCAGCTTCTCAAGTGATGTTTCGCCAGATTCTATCGCTGCGCCACTATGTTCAACATATTCGAGGCCATTTTTTGTTCTGTCCTCAAAAATCGTAGCGGTGGATGCACCAACCGTCAGTTCTTCATTCCTGTCCAGCCCGTAGGCCACCAGCAATGGAACGCGGGCAACATGAAGAATATTGTCCTGCTCGCTCTGGCTTTGCCAGTGCTTGATATTCAGCAAGCCAAGATTAAGCAATGGCGGTGTACCACGCATAAACCCTGTTTTCTTCGTATACAGTGTTACCAGAGGAATATCATCACGGCTGGTATTCCATGACTCATGAAGCGTCCAGACAGATTCGCCATTAGTACCTTCGCTGCGTCGATAAATTTCAACTCGACGGGGCATAATATGGCGGATCTGCTCCACCTTCTTCTGCCCGAAATCATCACCATCAATAATGATGACCTCTTTTATACGCAAATCAGTGAGAACAACTTTCCCTTTTTCAACTTTCGATTTCCATCCAATAACCTGGCGTGGATTCAGCATCGTAACGTACGGGCGACCACCGGCCGCGTTTTCATCGGCTTTTGTCCGAATCTCTTTCATATCCGTTCGTGGATAGTCCACCAGCGCATGTGCCACACCATACTGAAATGCGAGACTGAAAAATTGCTGCGCCCACACATCCAGTCGGCTCCCCTCCATGTCGATATTTTCTGCATATTCCCTGATTTTTTCCGGCGTTTCCTCACTCAATACTGTCGGCTCTGCAAATATGCGCCCAATATTTTGTTTGATGCTTTCTTCATACACAGGAAGTAGCGTAGCCACAGACAGGCGTTTTTTATAAGCGTCTTCATCTTCATTAGGCCATTTGGGGAGATAATTTTCCCCCTGCCTGCGCATTTCAAGCGTACCGCCCATCAATGCGTCGTTAATATCCCACGCCTCCAGCATATCGTTATAGTCGAGGTTGGGTGTTGATATATCAGCCATAATTAAATCCGAAGTGATGTGACTCTTCCGGTCGGTTTGACAATAGGGAATTGCTTAACGATGAAATAACCTCCGGCATCATTCGGGTGATCATTGCCAGATTTTTTATCAGGCTCCCCCTTATCATCCCAGACCTGTTGCTCCAGAGATTCGGCATATACCGGACAACGCTTCACATTAACTTTATAGCGACGCTCACCATTGGCATTGCAGAACATTGCATTCATTGAGTTAACGCGATCTTTTACTGGCGGGTTCGAGCTGTTCACCACAACGTTAAAACCAGCCTGCTTAAGCTGGGCTATATCCGTCGTACTTGCGTTACTTGATTTTCTGGAATCTCCGGAAGCATCTGGATAAATATAAATCTCCCTCACTTTCCGGTAATCATTCCCGTCATACAGCCAGAAGCGTTCTTTAATGATGCGGATCATATCCGGCGTATCGTAGGCATTGATGATTTCAGTTACCGCACATGGAAGCCCCAAACGCAGCACATGGACGATCCCCGCCATCTTTCCAACGTTAAAATCCATCCCAATATAAATCGGCTCCCCTGGCTGCTCCACTTCTTCGCAATTATTCAGTTTCCGGTCAAACTGATGGTAAACAGTACCACTTGTCAGGTTAGTAAACTGTCCTCGAAGATAGGCTTTAATCAGCTCTGGAGGGTATGATTCAAGAAGCGAAGGAATGTAATCTGCTGGCAGGTTCTTTTCATTATCGAAAGTAGATGCCTGCACCAGACCATACAGTGAGGCCAGCTCTGTTTTTTCACGCACGGCTTTAACAAACTGCTCGTAGACAAATTTGAATCCTTCCGGCGTGGTTGTAACGTCAATACCGTTGCGAAGTCCATCAATCTTATAACGCATACGCGCAATTATCTTGCGCCACGCCGTTCTGGCTTTTTCCTTCGGCAAAATGTCCAGTTCATCCACCAGCGCATTACCAATTTTGAAACCGACGATCGTTTGTGGCTTCTCCATCGATCTGCAGATAGTGGTTCCCCGATACTGGCGTCCGTAATAAAAGTGAACCTCTTTATTTCCCTCATTAATTTTTACGTTCAATCCCCAGTCAGCAGCAACTTCTTCCACTGTAGGGTAAAAAATATCGCGAATTTGGGGATACGTTGGCGCAAAATATCCCTGATTTATACCTGGATGCTCCCAAATCCCCTTGCATATGCCGCCACACCCAACCCATGTTTTGCCCGAGCCAAAACCAGCAATATAGGCTTTAAATTTATGGGGCATTGAAAGAAATCGCGCCTGAGGCACATTAAGCGTCGGAGAGATCATCTTCATCACTCCTTACTCTGGCATCAACCACATTAATATTGATCGCCACAGGCTGGGGATGTTCATTATCTTCCACCGTTTCGATCTCTTTGCGCAGCTTCTGGTTTTCCATTCTGCGTCGTTCAATTTCCAGTTCCTGTAGCCGCTTATCTGCACATAAAGCCCCGCCAGCAGAAAGCAAACGCAACAATTCACGCCGGGCGGCAGCCTTATCCTCCAGCAGGATCTCAACGCCGAATTTTCCGAGTTTTGCCCCTGCATATAATTGCCGCGCATCCCCATCAAGCAGAGTGGTATCAGCCATATAAAGCTGTCCCGTTCCCTCACCGCAGCACTTCGGGCAGTCCGGATTGGGTATGGCGTTATCAACAAAGCCGAGGCCTCCATATTCCGGTTCGGGTTTGCCATCTCTGGAAGCCTGCGCCGCTGCCTTGTCGAATTCTGCTATATCGCGCCACTGGTAGAGATGATTCTCGCCCCAGCAATAACGGCAGTTAACACGGCGAAATTGTGCAAGCTGATTGGGGTCGGCCAGGACAATGGCCATCAACTGACTCACCAGTAAATCCAGGTCTGCGGTATAGCGTTTCTGGTACTGATTGCGGAAGTAGCTGATAGCGCGAAAAACCCTGGCATTTCTAAGCATACGACTGGAGTTGCTGTTAGCTGTCGCACCTTGCCCCTCATAACCGGCTAGTCGGTACGCCTCTGTCGGCTTTTTCCCCTGAGCAACAAGCATCGCAAACTTAGCCTGCTGGTCAGAAATGCCGAATTCATCGGGACAGAACGAAAATTCCTCCGCGTCGCCCTCATTCAGGCCCGCATCGAATACTGGCTTTTTTTCCTGAGATTTTTCGTTCCGCTTTTGTGCAGTCTGCGCAGATTTTTTCTGCGCACTTTTTTGCGCAGTTTTGCGCATTTCTGTCTGCGCATTTTTCGGAGGTTTTTTGATGTAACGACGGGCTGTTGCGTAATTCAGTCCCCTTGCTTCACACCATGCCACCGGAGATATACCGGAGCGGGTGTATTCAGCAATATACTCCTGCTGCAACGCCCCCCAGTCCGGTCTGCTCATCAGTTAGTCCTGATTTTTATCCACCCTGAGTAGTTCGCGCAGAGCAAAGGCATCCCCTTTTCTGGCAAGCTTAAACAATGCCGCTCGTAACTCGGCTTCACCTTTCGCTCTGCCCTTACGGATGGCCGCATAAAAATCTGTCATTGCTTCCCGATTTTCTTTCAGTCGGTTCAGATCAACATCCAGAACGTCAGCGATTTGTTGTGCAGTCATCCGGCACGCTGCCAGAGACTCGACTTTCGAATACGGAATCATTTGTCACCCCTATTGATATGCAGGGTGTCTTCTTCCTGTATTTTTCGTGAAGGATTTTTACTGCGGCGTTGTTCCAGGTGACCTGATGGTGAATGCGTTTATGGCTGGCACCCATCAGTGAGATTTTTACGCACGACGGCGCATACATGACGGAGTAAAAACTTTTAACGTAGGTTCCGGAATCCAGATACAGCTCGGTCATTCCGCCGCTGTTTTTCTGCGTCTGTTTCTGCCCTAACTGGACAGCACCGATCGTCATAAACAATTCACCACAGCGACCGAGATTCGTGTACGTATTCACATCCTCGTTAATGCGCCCCATGAATGAGAACGGTCGATCAACCGAACAGATAAAGCTGTTCATTGCCTTGCGTTTCACCCACGAAGCATGGCCGCCATTGTCACCAAGAAAATCCCCGCCCTGCGACATAGCGATGGAAAGAGCAGGTATTGATTCGTAGTACGCCAGCATTTCAGAAAGGATCGCATCCAGTTTCCTTATCGGAAAATAGGCCTGGTCATAGTTGCGATCCACCCGAAACTGGAACTCGTGATAATCATCATCGAGCTGAATGAAGTATTTACACCCGACCAGTTTTGCCAGGTCGAAACAGGCATTACGGGCGTAAAAAATTGAGCGGCGGTCACCGAAATTATCGGCTTCGTCAAAACGACTGGCGATATCGGCTTTGGAAAACACCAGCACCTGTTCACCAAATTCAGCCATGTACTGATGCCGTGTCTTATCTTCATCATCAACAACGATAAAAATTTTCCCGGTATAGCCAGCACGACGCAACGTCCGGTAAGTCAGAACTTTGTCCGGTCGCCCGTGAGTCAGAATAAAGGCGCAAAAATCATCACGCATATTCCTCCTCCTCCCCGCCATGCATGATCTCCACCATGCGCTGCGTCATTCGGACAAATCCATTTTCAATAGCCTGCTGATAATCAATGATCACCAGCGCCGACTCCTCGAAAAGGCACTGAATTTCAGCGGGGGCATGAGCGTAATAGTCCGCAATTCTGCTGAAATTAAACACCGTGTGACGTTCTGCCGCACACAGGAGGAATTTCTCAATATCAGGATCAAGGGACGCCGAACGTATCCGGCTGATCAGCTCCTGAGTTTTCGTATCGTCGTACAGTTCACTGATATCCGGTTTACCGCCCGACGGCTCATAAACAGGCGTATCAATTTTCGTCGTATACGGCTCCTCCTTATTTCCTGTACCGGGCAAAACATTCGTCAACAGTTCATCAATTTCTGTCGTGCTGAAGCCTGTCAGGGAGACATCAAAATCAGCATTGATTAGGTCCGACAGCTCCATCCGCAACAGATCTTCATCCCAGCCAGCATTCATCGGTAGGCGATTATCTGCCAAGCGGTACGCCTTTTTCTGCTCATCCGTCAGGCCAGACAGAACAATGACCGGAACAGAATCCATTTTGAGCATTTCAGCCGCCATAACACGACCGTGACCCGCAATAATTTCGCCCTTTTCGTCAATCAGCACCGGATTAGTCCAGCCGAATTGCTTAATACTTTCTACCAGTTGTGCCACCTGCTCAGTACTGTGCGTCCTGGCGTTGTGCGCATACGGTGACAATTCTTGTAATGGGCGATAGACTATCTTTAATTTCTCGCTCATACAGCCTTGCTTTATGAATAAAACGCACCCCAGCAGCCAGTGCTACTGGGGGCGGAGGTGTTGCTGGTAAAGTTAGGTATTGGATCAATGAGTGAGTCAATATAATATTAAACTCACAATTATAAATCAGCCATATATTAGGAGCGCCAAAAAAAACCTGAAAACAATATAATAACAGGATAAATTTCAAGGCGACCAAGAATCATAGCTATGCACATTAAATATTTTGCAATGTCATTAAGCACTCCGAATGACGATGCAGTAGCCCCAAAACCTAATCCCATATTATTAATACATGCAGCCACTGTTGCAAATGATGTAAGAAAATCATATCCCATACCATTTAACACCAGTATAAAAAACACCGTGAAGAGAGTATAAAGAAAAAAGAAACTCCATACAGACCTCATTACACGATCTGTAACTATCTTCCCTCCTACATTTACACTCAACAACGCTCTGGGATGAGAAAGCTGGTTTATCTCGTGTTTGCTTTGTTTGAAAAGTATAAGAAATCGAAGTGACTTAATTCCACCACAAGTTGAACCTATACATCCCCCAAAGAAACTTGACAACAGCAAAAACACTATCGTGTGCGTGGGCCAGTTTGCATAATCCTGCGTAGCTAAACCATTATCAGTGAGCATGGAGCTGGCAAGAAAAAACGAATGAATAAAACTTCCTGGCAAGTCATACATACCTATATGCCAGACCTGGAAAGAGGTAACAATGATCACCCCTAAGGCTATTAACAGAAAGAAACGAAGTTCAATATCTCTGATTAAAGGTTTTAACGTTTTCCTGCTAATAACAATATACCAAAGGGTGAAGTTGAAAGCCGATAGCAGGGAAAAAGAACCAGCCACCAGCTCAACCAAATAGTTATTAAAATATCCGATACTCTCGCTATGAGTTGAGAAACCACCAAGCGAAACTGTGGATATCCCGTGACAAATAGCATCAAACAAAGGCATTCCTGCAAGTCTATAACAGACAATACAAGCAATACCTAATAAAGAATAAGTTATCCAAAGTGTCCGTGACGTATCGGCCAGGCGGGGAGTAAGTTTGTCATCCTTAAATGGCCCTGGCATTTCTGACTGATAAAGCTTTGCACCACCAATACCCAATAATGGCAATACAGCAACCGCCAGAACAATAACTCCTAAACCACCTATAAAATTTAACTGTGACCGATAGTACAAATATGCCCGAGGTAATGAACTAACATCATCAATTACAGTTGCTCCTGTTGTTGTTATTCCAGAAACCCCTTCAAATAGAGCATCAATAAACGTTAAATTAAGTTCTGAGTCAATCCATAAAGGGAATGCACTAATAACAGAAAACAAAATCCAAAACATTACAATTATAATAAACCCATCACGAGTACGTAATTGAATACCAGATTTCTTAGTTGTATACCACGCTCCGCCACCAATGCAAAAAAATATAACAAAAGTTATAAAGAAAACGAACAGGCTTTTTTCTTTATAAAACAATGCTACAACCATTGGTGGCAACATTGAAAGACTATAGAGCCAAACCAGGAACCCACACATATGAGTAACAACTCTTATATGAGATGTATTCATATCTAAATATTCTTTCAATTATAACCACCTTGCTGCAACATTATTATTATACTGTATAAAATTTAACTCATCTTAGATCTTACTTCACTGTTCCTTATGAAACAATCATCAAAATGAATCATATTGTAGTTAAGATTTTACTTTAAACACTGTTCGGTTATGTATTGCTGAGCACCTTCAAGTTGGGCCTGCATCATTACCAGTCGTTCCCGGAGGGTGAAATAATCCCGTTCAGCGGTGTCTGCCAGTCTGGGGGAGACTGCATTATCCACGCTGGAGGCGATGGTGGCTTCACGCACGGACGGACAGACTGCTCTGATGTGCAACCGACGACGACCAGCGGCAACATCATCACGCAGAGCATCATTTTCAGCTTTCGCATCAGCTAACTCCTTCAGGTATTTTGCATCGAGTGCAGCAACATCACGCTGGCGTATCTGCATGTCAGTAATGATTGCGGTCGCCTGGTTGAGTTTTTCCTTCACATTATCGCGTTGCGCTTTGTAGGTAATGGCATTATCACGGTAATGATTAACAGCCCATGACAGGCAGACGATGATGCAGATAACCAGAGCGGAGATAATCGCGGTTACTCTGTTCATTGCTGACCCCACAAACAGATTTCACGCTCAATCTCACGACGAGTCATGAGACCTTTCCATTGCTTACCGCCAGCATATGTCCAGCGACGTAGCTGATCACATGCGCCTTTGATATCGCCCTGGTTTATTTTGCGAAGAAGCGTCGATGTTCTGAAATTGCCAGCGCCCACGTTGTAAACGAACGAGTAAAGAGCGCCGCGCGTTGTTTCCGGTATATCAACTTTTATGTACGGGTTAATTTGTCTGGCGACCGTGGCAAGGTCTTTATTCAGGAGGGCTTTGCATTCTGCTTTGGTATACGTTTTACCGAGCATGATGTCTTTTCCTGTATGCCCGTGACATACAGTCCATACACCAACAATATCTTTGTATGGTATGTAGCTGACACCTTCCAGACCATCGTTACCACTTGGGCCAGTGATTAACACTGATGCTATAGCAATTGCTCCGCCACCAATAGCAGCAGCAACGGCTTTTCGTAATGATGGAGGCATTATTCACCTCTCGCAGCCTTGCGCTTATCTTCTTTAATCTTGAAATAAAGGTTTGTCAGGTACGTCAGCAGGCCAAATACCAAGCTACCCAGCACACCTATTGCTGCCCACTGTGAGGGCGTGACTTTATCGAGCAGCTGTAAAAACCAGTAGCCAGCACTGCCTGCGGAGGTGCCATAGGCGACACCCGTTGTTAACTTATCCATGGATTTCATAACCCCCACCTCGCAGATGCGGGCGCTGTGTAATGGAAACAAAAAATGGCCACCAGCGGCCCGTAAAAAACACCCCGTCAAAGACACCCGCAGATGCCTTTTGTGTGGTGTTATCTGATGTGATGTGCGTCGGATGTGACGCGGAGAAAATGAAATAAACCTTATCTGAAATTAAGGTTAATCTGAGGATTTAAACCATTTTTAAAGCTTAGTAATATCAACTCGTCTCCGGAAGGAGACCGATACTTATTCTTCTTCACGGACTTTGTCCCGCGGCGTTAATCCGACAGCCGCGCTTTTTTTGCGCCATATTCATCACTGACTTACATGGCATTGCCGCACGGACATTATCAGTGTCCGTGTTTTCTTTTTTCGAATTAAGAATAAAAAAACCGCCTGATACGGCGGTTGGTCAATTAAGGGATGAATTATTTAATTGTTATAAAACCGAGGCGTCGGGTGCCTCCCGAAGTATTCCGTGCCGTATGGATACTGTGGTTTCCCGCTAAACCGACTCTTTAAACCACCCTCGCCCTGAGGAACGCCTCTGCGGTGCTTTTACAACACCAGAATGATGCATCACCGACCCTGCCAGGAAATACAAAATCTCCACCGATAATGCACCATTCTGCTGCCGTAAAAAATCAGCACTGAGGCTACACCCGGCCTCAAATCATAGCCAGAGAACAGAATGCTTTTTCAAAACAACCTGCTCCCACGTAATAAAAAAATACGCCAGTGCCGCAATACAATAAGGCTTGTTTCAAATGCTGGAGCGGGTAGCGGGAATCGAACCCGCATCATCAGCTTGGAAGGCTGAGGTAATAGCCATTATACGATACCCGCATATGGTGCCGACTACCGGAATCGAACTGGTGACCTACTGATTACAAGTCAGTTGCTCTACCTACTGAGCTAAGTCGGCATTGGTTCTTCAGGGGAGCGATATCACCGAGCAAAGAAGAGTTCCCCCTCAGAACCGTTTTCGATGATACGATTTAATATTCCAATCGCAACAACACTTTGCGTCAAGTTATGTAAATTTATTTATATGTTTTTATTTTATGTGAATAATTCACTTTCACTTAAAATATACATGACAATGTATAAACAAATTTATTTTGAAGGCGATTATTAAATGTCGTTTCTGATATCACGCCACAGAAACAACAAAACCCGCTCAATGGCGGGTTGTATTAAAGTTCATGCGCTTAATTTGCCTCGCGATACAGCTATGCGAAGCGTACCGAAATTGAAGCAGTTTGTGGCTCATTTTGCAATGATTTTTTAAGCATAATCGAACGCTTCTCTCATAGGTGAATACAAAATGAACTCAGCAACACGCAACCACTGATCAACACGACGTCGGCATGTAATCAACGCCCACTCTGGGTACTGTTCGTTTAATAACTCGGCCATCCTTCTCTTACTCATCCCTCGCCCCACATAACGCTGACTCAGGACATTTAGTAGTCCTGGATGATCCGCCAGAACTTCACCTATAACACTATCAATTTTTAGTGCCTCTGCATCAGTACAATGCGCCAGCCAGCTCTTTTGCTTGCCGTTGATCATCTCTCGCAAAAACGCTTCCAGCTCAGCTTTCTCTATTCCCGCTTTTTTCATTCTGCGCAGGGCTTCATTGATGGCTGTTTTCGTCAATTTTTTTGACGCCAGCAACTGGTTAAACATATTCCCCGTCTTACCGCCGCCAATATACGACCAGCGCCCCCACATGCGCAGTTTTCCCTGAATCCAGACACTTTCCAGCGTGGTGAGACGAAGGTGTTCCCCGCTTTTGCCTGTATTTGTTGGGTAAATCATAAATAACCTTCCTTTCTCCAGATTTCTTGCGTGCGAAAAACACCTTCTGCATGCATCAGGCGTAATTCTTCTTTGGTGTAATCACTGGTTTTTACCCGCCCGTCGATTAAATCGTGGCATGAGTTACAGGCAATCGCTGCCTGCATATCGTGTGGTTTTGTCGCTGTTCCGCACGTCCCCGCCAGCCTGTAATGCGCCAGCACAGAGGTTTCGGGATTGTGATTGCAGTAGCCAGGGATTCTGATCTGGCACATCTGGCCTTTAGCCGCTTTACGTAAATTCACCATTACGCAAACTCCAGTAGTTGTGCGGCCACATTTTCAACTTCCTCCTGAGAGGAGAATTTACGGAACAGAATCCAGTTCCACAGCACATTCAGTACAGATTTATAAACCTGCTGAAACTCGACTTCGTCCATATTCGCAAAAGCGATGGATTTTGCCCGACGCCCACGGCTACCGTCCGGATAAATATGCTCGGTGTAAAATCCGGCCTGAATGGTTACCCACTCGCGGAAAGCCTCAAACGACTTTAGCAACGCCGTATCCCGGGTTCTGCGAGTCGCAACGGTGTTAAGGTATTGCTCTGCGGCATCACTCAGGGCTGGCGTATGTTCCCGACCAACTGATTCGCACAGGTAATCCACGAAACCAGACAGCAGTTCTCGTTCGCGAGGCGTGATCGCCCCACCGACCGGAGTCCAGTAATCGAATCCCAGTTGCAGGAGTTTGAAAAAACGCTTGTGGAATGCGTAGTTACGCACACGCTTAAAGTCTGCGTGTATCCACTCACCTATTTTGATTTGATGCAGAAAATCACAACTCTCCGGCGTCGCCGGGAGAAGTAATCCGGAAGAGGTTTGTTTGACCAGTTGTATATGCGCCATCGTAGTTCTCCGCTGGCGCAGTAGAATGGGTGTTCAGCCCGTTGTGTAGTATACCAGAATCAATGCCAATACTAACAGGATGCCCTGACTCGCAATTCATCTGGCAATTTATCATTTCCCATAATATCACTATTCCTCATCGGTAAAAAAATTGCCTTGCGGCCATTCCGATACATCATTGCTTTTTGTGTATCAGGGAAATAATCCATTTCAACAATAACTGACAGATCATCACAACGTATGACTGCAAATTTAGTGCTAAAAGATTCCTGTGAGTTTTTCACGATGCCTCCAAGCCTCTAAGGAAAGAGGTTTATATCTACCTGGAGGCAAAAACATATATACACAGAATGTTTATTTCATGTTGTATATTTGATTGTTTAATGTGCGGACGCAATGACTTTTATTTCTTGCTGCGCATACAATCAAATATGTGATTATTTTTCAACCTTCACCATCGGCAGATAAAAAACCCGCCGAGGCGGGTAATACATTAATTAACATAATAATAAATCAGTTTCTGTACATCACTTATTAACATCTATGTTAATGTGATTATCTATAACAGCACTTTCAACATAAACACCAAGTTGCTGAACCATTGATGTATATATTGAGGACGATCCTGATACACTTTTAAAAGTTAAAACAAAGGAAACCTCTTGCTCTTCAAGCTCCCGTTGGTTATTTACCCCATACTGATACAAATCTCTAGCATATATCCTAGCATAAAGCCGAATTTTACACCCTGTTATATCTTTTCTCTTAAACGACTCTGCATGATGGCGAATAGGGCTCCATTTAGAAAGTTCATTTCTAGCTTTACGCTCATCAACAGAAGATTCTTTCATTGACCCAAGAAGGCTTTCTGTTTTTAGCGTCCCGTTAATTTCTTTTATTGCCTGTAACGAACATTGGAGCCTTGTCGAAAAATAGTTCTCACTTCCGAACTCAGAAACCTTAGGTTTTAGTATAGCTGTCAGAGATATCTCACCAACTAATTTACCATTAACTAACATCTCTGGAGGTAATGGAAGATCGTTCCAATAATAAGCAGCCCCAGCCTTTAACTTAGATATCCACGTTAATGTGACACTGCCATCTTTACAATACCATGGCAGTAAATCGCCATCCCAAGGAGTCCCCCATCCTAATGCATCATCATGAGAAAGCAACTCACTCCTGTTAATCAATAATGCCCTAACCAAATCAGGAGTGGCATTTTTAATATTCGAAAAGGTATGAGCAGCAATAGATGAAACTAATGGAGCACTAAAACTTGTTCCGATATCTACTGTTCCACCTATCACCCTAACTCGAGAAAACCATGATAACTCAGGTTTTTTCATTCCTGCAGGAGCAGGGCCTTTCCGACTTAAAGGACAGCCATCTGAAGGCATTCCTTCATGATTGGCCGTTCTCCCACTTACTGTAATTCCTGACTCACAATCTGCGGGCGGACAAAGATTTTTTTGTTTTTCGTTCTTTGAAACATTACCGATAGATATTACAGGCAGAATACCAAATTCTCGAGCCAACAAACTGATTTTATGTCCCAGATAACTTATCTCATTACAGTTATAATGAGGAGCGTCTTCATTAAACGAAAGATTCCAGACCTTGGCGATAGATGACGTTTTGTCAGCAACCATTCTTAAATAATTTAAAAATTGATCCGGAGTTGGTTGTTTCAACACTCCCCTTTTCGCAATAGCCTGTGCACTTATATAGCTACATTGCAATTTAGGTAAGTTTAAATTATTATTCCAAGCATAACCGTGACATAACAACGATACAACTTTATTACCATGTTTACAATCTGCATCATGATCTGGAATTAGCGGATTTAGTTTATATATATTTAATTTTGAATATGATTTCGCATTACACCCACCATCAATTACAACTACAGTTGGCATTTTCTTATCCCCCAATATTGGTGGAACAGGTTCAGCCCCATTACCAGGAGGAGTATCTGTTACGTTTAGCGGTGATACAGGATCTATACGATACACAGCACTGCTATTCAGTATCCTGTTTAAACTATCTTTAGTCTCTACAGTGACGGTAACGGATGCTTGACCTGATTTACGATACTTTTTTATCGCTTCAATAAGTAACGGTGGAACTATGACTATATTATCCCCGCCAACAGCAGCATCTTGATTTATAGTTTTTATGTCAAAATCTGAATAACCAAAAGCGATGATACCATCATTTAAAAAATTTAAAAAAGTTGAAACTACAGACTCTCTAGAAAGCTCATCAAAAAAAGGCATAAGCCACACATTAAATTGAAATGTATTCAAAGCCTTAACTGTATTCCAGAGCGAATCAAGGCTACTATTTCGCAATGTACAAGATGAATCAAAAAGACTAACACTTCTAACCCTTGAAATATCCACAAGATCAGTAATAGCTTTTGCATTATTAATTTTATTTTTCAACTTCAATAAAGCATTGCTATTGACCTCAATTAAATATCCATTGTATGCTGGTGCAACTATCTTACATTCAACACTGGGACAGAATAATGAATCTGGTATAAACGATGGTGCATATGAGTCCTCAAACATACTTGTTACTATATGATACTTACCACGATGTTTAACTATTTCACCTTCTGTTCTTAATATGGAATCTATCTCTGAGGATAAAACTTCACGCTGTTGTTTCAACCGTGAACCAACAATATTTTTACGACTTTTCCCTCCAACAGGAATCGCCTCTGGCGTTGGTGGTTTCAATAAAGTAATTATTGGGTTTAAAATTTTAGCTTTATTTTCACTGACCATAATTATTCCTTGAAATAACCTGATATAGTTTGCCTGCTCACATTTAAAAGTCTACCGATATCTGCCTGTGATAATTTAAACTTAGATAATTCCTTCGCTAAATTTTTCTTAACACTCGAATTTATATCCTTACCAAAAGGAATTGCTGTACTATCCGCAACGCTATTCAATATAGCATAAACAACAGATGGTATATCCAGTCCATTGCCAGATAAAACACTATGCCTTCTTGCAGATAAACTGATATTTTCAATATCAGCACCTGTTAGCCCAGTTGATATGATAGATAACATTTTACTTAGAAATGAATCCGTATCATCTCTAAATAAAAAATGTTCCCACATAGCACATCTGACATCTTGTCCAGGCAAACCAAAGCTAATTTTATATGGGAAACGTCTCCAAATTGCTGGATCCAATAGCTTCGAATGATTAGTTGCAGCAATGACAATAGCAGAATCATCAAGAGAATCCAGTCCTTGGATTAATGTGTTAACAACTCTTTTTAACTCTCCAACTTCCTGATTGTCATCACGAAGCTTAGCAACCGCATCTACTTCATCAAGAAATAACACACCATCTTTTGTCGGGACGAAGTCAAAAATCTGTCTTAGGTTCTTCGCTGTATCACCTAACAGAGAAGAAATAACAGAGTCAAGCCGAACAACATAGAGCGGTTTGTTTAATTTGGATGCGATATGACCAGCGACTAATGTCTTACCTGTTCCTGGCGGACCAGAAAGAAGTAAATTCAATTTACCTGGAATTCCATTCTCTATAAGTTCATTCTGATGGATAACATTCTGAATAAAAGCATGAAAAATATGCTGTGATTCATCAGAAAGAAATAAAGGCGTTGCAGGCCATTCGACTTCTTCCACTAAAGGCATCCTTGATTTCGGATCTAAGGGCAAACTGTCCGTATAACCAGAGCTACGTAATGGTACCCCTTTTTTACGGATGATAGACTTAATTTGCTTTGCTAAGTCAGCATCCTGAGCGCTAATTGCGCGAACAATGCGATTACTAACACTACGAACTTCGCTGTAATTCGCATCCAGTGATGCCTTTATAAGATCAATTAAATCCTCATGGTTAATCTTCATGCAATCTCTCATTATACTTTGACAAGTCATATATTGTAATCGTCACGCATTTTCCATTCATCGTCAATAAAATATTTGTAATTGTCAACCGGGTGACCAGACATTAGCCCTCATTCGTCGATTATTTCCTCATAAAAATCATCGCAAGCCAACATTCGAACGCCAGCTCTCCCAGTTAAAATTCACCCAGCGTCCGCCGTTCATGGTCATGCGATCCATAATCCGCTCGCCGAGCAATGTTTTCATGGCCTCATAGTTCAGGTTTGTCAGCATCCCCACGCTGCGCATCGACGCTGTCCGGCGATCAACAATCTGGTGCAGCACCACCTGCTCGTTTTTTGTCTCGCGCTGAATGCCAATTTCATCAAGAACCAGCAGATCCACTTGGCACAGTTCCCGCAAAAATTTTTCGCCTGATTGCCCGTCGTCATAGCTGGCGTGTAGAGCACTCATGACATCAGCCACGGTAACCACAATCACTGTCTGGCCATCTTTCAGCAGGCGATTCCCGATAGCCGCCGCCAGATGGTTTTTTCCGGTACCAGGTTTTCCGCTGAACGCAAAATTTGTACACCCGGTCATCAGTTCATCAGCGATAGATTTCGCCTGGTTCAACGCGTATCGCTGACCGTCGTTCTGCACCTGGTAATTCGCAAACGAGCATTTGCGGTGTAATGGCTGGATGCCAGAGCGATTCAGAATTTTTTCCACCCGCAACTGACGATTCTGACGGTTGATCTCCTCACAACGTTTCTGGCCTTCGGAAAGTTGCCACTCGCGCCACTCCGCTACCGTTTTGAATGGGGCGGTTACATGTGGCGGGGCCAGTCTGCGGATACGTTCAAGAATGCCGCCTGCCGCAATATTTTTCATGGTCAGTTACCCCCTGAAGCCTGGCGGGATCGCACTATCCGGTAACGAGACGGTGTTAACCTGTCGGAGTAACGTCTCAGGTCGAACACCTTTTGGCGCGAACAAGCCCTGGTATTCATTGGCGATGCTGTGTCGAATCACCTGCTCAGGTGAAAAACCCTGCTGGCGGAATTTTTCCAGCTCCCGTATCGCCCCGTTAGCGCCCTGCTCCGTTCGAATCGGTTTACGCAATGCCTGCCTGAACTGGACCCACTCATGCCAGAGTGTTTCTGGCAACCAGTCGGGCAGATCAACTGACAACGGGTCAAATTTTTTCTGGCGAACAGCCCCGCCGATAACCAGAATTCCCTGCTCGGTGTGCCTTGCGATATCACTGCGCCGCAAGACACATATCCCGGTTTCAACAGCACCGATTTTGAGCAGTGATTTCTGTCGCGGAGAATTTCGGTCAAGCTCGATCCCACACCGGACACCGTTCCTGTCAGTCACGACGATATCAATCCGCCCACCGCAACCGTCACCACGCTCTGGCACCGGATACTCACGACAGACATCCAGGCCAGCAGCCTGCAACGCAACCACCGCAGAATTACAAAATTCCGCTGCAGTACCGCCAGATAATCTCCCCTCAAGCACTCCAGCCACAAAATCCCGAAACTCCCTTCCGGAAGGGAAGGGTTTGGGATGGGTTAGATCTGTTTTTAGATCTTTATCTGTATCTTTATTAGTTGCCTTTGTGTTGACATCATGTTCAAACACCACTTCAACATCTGTTTGAACACCTGTTAAATTTCTCTCTTGTTTTGTTTGAACATCTGCTTCCTTTCTGCTTCTTCTGGCCTGAACAGATGCTTTTCCTGCGGCTGATTTTTTGGTTAATTTTTTCCTGACTGATGCCAGATCTTCCTCAATCCGAAGATGCACCCATTCCTCGCCGTTATCGCAAAAAAACTCCTGCAAGGATGGTTCAACATCAGCCCATCGCTCGTTAGTCAGACGGGCAATTTTTGCCAGCCTGTTTTTAGGTATTGGCTTTCCTGTTTGCCAGTAATTGAACATCAGCAACAAATACGCACCATGCTCCTCTGCTGACAAATGCATGGTGTCAGCCAGGTAATCAGCTATGTACAGTTGCATGTATGGTAATGCGGCCATAATTGCCCCGTATGATGCTGCCCGGTGGCTTAGAATAAGCACAAACAGCATGGAAACTTTTGCTTAATGAACAATGACAGAATCGTCGGAAGACCCGCCACCGCTGAAATGCGCTTTCCGGTAAACGGCCTGGACTGCATCATCATGCGCATCAATTGCCGTACTTAACGCTTCCTGCGCCGCCAGTAATGCACGGCGTTCCAAGGTATCGAAGATGCAGAGTCGGTGACGCAGCTCGCGCGGAAGGATTGCCAGAATTGCTGGGATCAGCTTCTGAATTTTTTCTCTTTGCGTTTTCGTTTCACCTTTCAACCAACGGTGATAGATATTCTGCTGATTGTTCCAGTCCTTGCCTGGAACCAGAGGCAATTCGCCGCCCCCCTGGCGCAGATATTCTTCAGTAATGGCATTGGCTACCCATGCCTGCCCTTTTTCAGCAGCCAAGGCTAACAACACTGATTCGATGTGCTCATGCTTGATTTTCATGAATCAACTCCCATCAGCTTTTTCGTAGTAGTTTTATTTCTGCCAATAGTTAAAATTGCATCGGCAGAAAATAATCCGTTTGATGCATGAGCGATTTTTTCAGCGTAATTTGTTTCGCCGGTATATTCTGTGCGAGGCAATTTTCCGTTATCCATCCATTTGTAGATTGCTCTTTGGCTGACACCACAAACGTCGGCCACAACAGAAACGCGAACAGTTTTGATTACATCTTCAAGTGTTTTCTGGTTCATATCACCCTCACAATGTGAACTTTGAGTACATGCCATAACAGAACTGACAGTACATTCAAGAGCGAATATCATTGAACTTATGGTTCATGAAGATAAAGCGCGTAAAGAGTTCGCCAGTAGGCTTGCGCTAGCCTGTGAAAACGCTGGTTATGAACAACATGGAAGGCAGGCAGAAATTGCCCGTCGAATGAAATTAACACCAAAAGCGGTTAGCAAATGGTTTAATGGCGAAACAATTCCTCGCCGAGAGAAATTAAGGGAATTAGCAACACTCATTGGAACAACACCAACCTATCTTTTGGGAGAGGATACAGAAGAAAGTGGACAGGTACGTTTCTATCAGGAGTTAAATCCAAGACAAAAAATCATCATTGACCTTCTGGACGAGCTCCCTGACAGTGAGACAGATGAACTTTTAAAAACTCTTGAGGAGAAAAAACAGAAGTACAATGCAATTTACGAAGAGTTAGCACGAAAGAAAAAACAAAAAGCCTCTTAAACCAGCATAAATCCGGTAGCGTCCCCCTCCGGGTTTGTGCTTCACTTTATCCCATCTCATTTTTTTACACATAAAATGTACTTAAAGTACTTTACTTTAATGAACATAAAGTACATTATATACCTACCAACCCACCCCGCCCCACAGAACGCAGGGCAATACTTCGAGTTACCAGGCAGTGGTCAGGGGTTAAGTAGCCAGCCCGAGGCGTATGAACATGACGGCAGTTGTTGATTGATACAAAGCGCAGTAGATAAAACGTTCCGCCACCCGGCGTTAAAGGGAGAGATAAGATGGTGCATTACGAAGTAGTTCAGTATTTGATGGATTGTTGCGGTATCACTTACAGCCAGGCTGTGCAGGCTTTACGTAGCAACGACTGGGATCTCTGGCAAGCAGAAGCCTCTATCCGCAACAACAAGATGTGAGAGTTCCCAAAATGCAAAAAATCGACCTCGGCAACAACGAATCCCTGGTGTGCGGCGTGTTCCCCAACCAAGATGGAACGTTCACTGCTATGACGTATACCAAAAGCAAAACATTTAAAACCGAAACTGGTGCGCGCCGATGGTTGGAGAAGCACACAGTAAGCTCACGATTAAAACGTCTACTCCTGCTGTTCCAGAATAACTTCATAAAATGGGAGTATTTTTCGGTGACGAGATAATAAGAACAGTTTGCGCTATCACTCTGATGTTGAATGATGCCCTTCCGTTCTAATTTTTTCATAACCGGGTTACGGCAAGGAGAAGTGATAATAAGATTTCCTGTTTTAAGGAAATCTTTAAATACAGCGATTTCTTTCTCAGATAAACGAAGCAATACTCGTTGCTCTGGTAGTAATGAATAATGCTTTTGAATATGTGCTCGCAATCTTGAGAAGGAAATGGCGACCACGAAAGAAAAGGCAAAAACGATAATCTGAAAGAGCCAAGGTATTTCAGTATAAGCATTGAATGCGACAGTAAACTCTTTCGGTATCAGCAAGAGAGTGAGACCAAAAATGATAATCGTATACATAAGTCTTTCGAGTGGCTCGTTAGCAAAAAGTTTCAACAATGGAGTAAATACATCCAACATATCAATAACTCTCAACTGTAAGGGTATTGAAATGTTAACACAAGCTCTCGCTGTAGGGGTATAGCCGAGACCACCGAAGCCCGGAGGTGGTGAAATAAAACCGGGCACAACACGAAGGCGCATTTCCGATATCCATAAAGAGTCGGTCTTGTCTGTTAAATTTAAATGGTGGGAGTGCGCCTCCGGTTGTAAATAACGACATTGCTGTGTGTAGTCTTGGCGGCATCAGTTTTTTCTTGAAGTTCGGCTGATGTCCGCCCTTTTTAAAGTGAATTTTGTGATGCGGTGAATGCGGCTAAGCGCACGCGGAACAGTTAAAAGCATCAGTGTTATGGGTGGATTATCCGGCGTTAATTGTTAACTGGTTAACGTCACCTGGAGGCACCAGGCACCGCATCAACAAAGTTCATTTGTGAAAATGGAGATAATTATGATTGCTCATCACTTCGGAACTGATGAAATACCTCGTCAGTGTGTGACTCCTGGTGATTATGTTCTTCATAACGGCCGGACATATATTGCCTCGGCAAACAATATTAAAAAGCGAAAGCTTTATATTCGTAACCTGACCACAAAAACATGCATTACTGACTGCATGATTAAAGTCTTCCTCGGTCGTGATGGTTTACCTGTAAAGGCGGAGTCATGGTGATGACTAAGAAAATAAAATGTGCTTACCACCTTTGCGATAAAGAAGTTAAAGAAAGCAAAAGCATTAAAAGACCACTTCATTTCATGCGTGGAGTTATCCCAACGACGGAAATGAAAAAATATTGTAGTGAAATATGTGCCGAAAAAGACCAGATGGCACACGAACTTTAATTAACTGACTATGCGAAACTGAATTTATGCCAGCAATGGCAGGGATTCGCTCAACCTTAATTAAGGAGAAAAACATGATTACCAGTTATGAAGCCACTGTTGTAACTACTGATGACATTGTTCACGAAGTTAATCTGGAAGGAAAGCGTATTGGCTACGTGATTAAAACAGAAAATAAAGAAACCCCATTCACTGTAGTTGATATCGACGGTCCATCAGGCAACGTTAAAACACTTCACGAAGGTGTCAAAAAAATGAGCCTGGTGCATATCGGAAAGAATCTGCCCGCAGAAAAAAAAGCCGGATTTCTGGCAACTCTGATTGCAATGAAATTAAAAGGTGAAATCTGAAAGAAATAGCCTGCGTATGGCGCAGGCTATGAACAGTGTGTATCCGGCAAGATCATTCACTGAACAAAACGAATTTTAATCTGAGTTGAGGTTAAAAAACAATGAGCACAAAACCACTCTTCCTGTTACGGAAAGCGAAAAAATCATCCGGTGAACCTGACGTCGTCCTGTGGGCAAGTGACGATTTTGAATCGACCTGTGCCACTCTGGACTACCTGATCGTTAAGTCAGGTAAAAAACTGAGCAGCTATTTTAAAGCTGTTGCCACGAATTTTCCTGTCGTTAATGACCTGCCCGCTGAAGGTGAGATCGATTTTACCTGGGGTGAACGCTATCAACTCAGCAAAGACTCCATGACATGGGAACTAAAACCGGGAGCAGCACCAGACAACGCTCACTATCAAGGCAATACCAACGTCAACGGCGAAGACATGACTGAGATTGAGGAGAATATGCTACTCCCAATTTCTGGCCAGGAACTGCCCATTCGTTGGCTTGCTCAACACGGCAGCGAAAAACCGGTAACGCACGTTTCACGCGGCGAACTCCAGGCATTACACATTGCACGGGCTGAAGAACTACCGGCTGTTACTGCCCTGGCTGTTTCCCACAAAACCAGCCTGCTCGACCCGCTGGAAATTCGCGATCTCCACAAACTGGTTCGTGACACTGACAAAGTTTTCCCTAATCCTGGTAATTCAGACTTGGGACTGTTAACTGCTTTTTTCGAAGCATACCTGAACGCTGACTACACCGATCGAGGACTGCTGACAAAAGAGTGGATGAAGGGTAATCGTGTTTCACGCATCACTCGCACGGCTTCTGGTGCTAATGCTGGCGGCGGGAACCTCACCGATCGCGGCGAAGGTTTCGTCCACGATCTTACGTCACTGGCGCGCGACGTAGCCACTGGCGTACTGGCCCGTTCAATGGACGTGGACATCTATAACCTTCATCCGGCACACGCTAAACGCATTGAGGAAATTATCGCTGAAAATAAACCGCCCTTTTCTGTTTTCCGCGACAAATTCATCACCATGCCTGGCGGGCTGGATTATTCCCGCGCCATCGTGGTTGCGTCCGTAAAAGAAGCACCAATTGGGATCGAGGTCACCCCCGCGCACGTCACTGAATATCTGAACAAAGTACTGACTGAAACCGATCATGCCAACCCTGATCCGGAAATCGTGGATATTGCCTGCGGTCGCTCCTCTGCCCCGATGCCGCAGCGAGTAACAGAAGAAGGAAAACAGGATGATGAAGAAAAACCGCAACCATCTGGAACAACGGCAGATGAACAGGGAGAGGCTGAAACAATGGAACCGGACGCAACTGAACATCATCAGGACACGCAGCCGCTGGATGCTCAGTCACAGGTAAATTCTGTTGATGCGAAATATCAGGAACTGCGGGCAGAACTCCATGAAGCCCGGAAAAACATTCCATCAAAAAATCCTGCCGATGCCGATAAATTGCTTGCTGCATCACGTGGTGAATTTGTTGACGGAATTAGCGACCCGAACGATCCGAAATGGGTTAAGGGGATCCAGACTCGCGATTCTGTGTACCAGAACCAGCCAGAAACGGAAAAAATCAGCCCGGATGCGAAACAACCTGAGCCAGTAGTGCAACAGGAACCGGAAATAGTCTGCAATGCCTGCGGTCAGACTGGCGGGGATAACTGCCCTGACTGTGGTGCGGTGATGGGCGACGCAACATACCAGGAAACATTCGGTGAAGAGAATCAGGTTGAAGCTAAGGAAAAAGATCCGGAGGAAATGGAAGGCGCTGAACATCCGCACAATGAGAATGCTGGCAGCGATCCGCATCGCGATTGCAGTGATGAAACTGGCGAAGTCGCAGATCCCGTAATCGTAGAAGACATAGAGCCAGGTATTTATTACGGAATTTCGAATGAGAATTACCACGCGGGTCCCGGTGTCAGTAAGTCTCAGCTCGATGACATTGCTGATACTCCGGCACTGTATTTGTGGCGTAAAAATGCCCCCGTGGACACTACAAAGACAAAAACGCTCGATTTAGGAACCGCTTTCCACTGCCGGGTACTTGAACCGGAAGAATTCAGTAACCGCTTTATCGTAGCACCTGAATTTAACCGCCGTACAAACGCCGGAAAAGAAGAAGAGAAAGCGTTTCTGATGGAATGCGCAAGCACAGGAAAAACGGTTATCACTGCGGAAGAAGGCCGGAAAATTGAACTCATGTATCAAAGCGTTATGGCTTTGCCGCTGGGGCAATGGCTTGTTGAAAGCGCCGGACACGCTGAATCATCAATTTACTGGGAAGATCCGGAAACAGGAATTTTGTGTCGGTGCCGTCCGGACAAAATTATTCCTGAATTTCACTGGATCATGGACGTGAAAACCACAGCGGATATTCAACGATTCAAAACGGCTTATTACGACTACCGCTATCACGTTCAGGATGCATTCTACAGTGACGGTTATGAAGCACAGTTTGGTGTGCAGCCAACTTTCGTTTTTCTGGTTGCCAGCACAACTGTTGAATGCGGACGTTATCCGGTTGAGATTTTCATGATGGGCGAAGAAGCAAAACTGGCAGGCCAGCAGGAATATCACCGCAATCTGCGGACCCTGGCTGACTGCCTAAATACCGATGAATGGCCAGCTATTAAGACGTTATCACTGCCCCGCTGGGCTAAGGAGTATGCAAATGACTAAGCAACCACCTATCGCAAAAGCCGATCTGCAAAAAACTCAGGGAAACCGTGCACCAGCAGCAGTTAACGATAAGGATGTGCTGTGCGTGATTAACAGCCCGGCAATGAAAGCGCAACTGGCAGCAGCTCTGCCACGTCACATGACAGCGGAACGCATGATCCGCATTGCTACAACAGAAATCCGTAAAGTACCGGAACTAAGAAACTGTGACTCGACGAGTTTTATCGGTGCCATCGTACAGTGTTCACAGCTCGGACTTGAGCCAGGTAGCGCCCTCGGTCATGCATATCTGCTACCGTTCGGCAACGGAAAAGCAAAAAACGGTAAGAAGAACGTACAGCTGATCATCGGTTATCGCGGCATGATCGACCTTGCCCGTCGATCAGGTCAAATCATCAGTCTGTCAGCTCGTGTTGTCCGTGAATGTGATGAATTCAGCTATGAACTTGGCCTTGATGAAAAACTGGTTCATCGTCCCGGTGAAAACGAAGATGCCCCTATAACCCATGTCTATGCTGTTGCAAAACTGAAAGACGGAGGAGTGCAGTTTGAAGTCATGACCCGCAAACAGGTAGAAAAAGTTCGCGACACACACAGCAAGGCGGCAAAAAACGCAGCGTCAAAAGGGGCGTCGTCCATCTGGGATGAACACTTTGAAGACATGGCCAAAAAGACAGTGATACGAAAACTGTTCAAGTATCTGCCGGTATCTATTGAAATCCAGCGTGCAGTATCGATGGATGGAAAAGAGGTGGAAACAATTAATCCAGACGACATATCGGTTATAGCCGGGGAATACAGTGTAATCGATAATCCAGAAGAATAATCCAGCCTGGCGGTGTAATGCACCGCCAACGTGAGATAGTTTTTATGACAAAAACTTTGAGATATGACGATGTTAAACCATGTCCGTTTTGTGGTTGTCCATCAGTAACGGTGAAAGACATTTCAGGATATTACCGGGCAAAATGCAACGGATGCGAATCCCGAACTGGCTATGGTGGAAGTGAAAAAGAAGCGATCGAAAGATGGAATAAACGAACCACTGAAAATATTAATGGAGGCGTTCATGTATAAAATTACCGCTACAATTGAAAAGGAAGGTGGCACTCCTACTAACTGGACAAGATATTCAAAATCTAAACTAACGAAATCAGAATGCGAAAAAATGCTCTCAGGTAAAAAAGAAGCAGGCGTTTCCAGAGAGCAGAAAGTAAAACTGATAAATTTTAATTGCGAGAAACTTCAGTCCTCGTGAATTGCATTGTATTCAAATTAAAACTTCATAGCTGATTATAAATAATCAACATCAGGCGTCAATTTCAGTCTAACATTGGCGCCTGCCAGAGGTGATGCGATGGCACAAGTAATCTTTAATGAAGAGTGGATGGTTGAATACGGCCTGATGCTTCGCACTGGTCTGGGGGCCAGACAAATTGAAGCATACCGCCAGAACTGTTGGGTGGAGGGCTTCCACTTCAAACGAGTATCTCCTTTAGGTAAGCCAGACAGCAAACGAGGGATTATCTGGTACAACTATCCAAAGATAAATCAGTTTATCAAAGACTCATGATATGTCTAAATTACCAATAGGTGTCGAGATTAGAGGTAGAAACATTCGCATCTGGTTCATGTTTCGAGGAAAACGATGTCGGGAAACATTAAAAGGCTGGGAGATTACAAACAGTAATATTAAAAAGGCCGGAAATTTAAGAGCACTGATAGTTCATGAAATAAACTCCGGTGAATTTGAGTATTTAAGACGTTTTCCCCAGTCCAGCACTGGGGCAAAAATGGTGACAACGAGAGTCATAAAAACGTTCGGGGAGCTTTGTGATATCTGGACAAAAATTAAAGAGACAGAGTTAACAACAAACACAATGAAGAAAACGAAATCACAATTAAAAACACTCAGAATAATAATTTGTGAAAGTACTCTGATATCACATATTCGTTATAGCGATATCTTAAACTACCGGAATGAACTGCTGCATGGAGAAACGCTTTACCTGGATAATCCAAGATCCAACAAAAAAGGAAGAACCGTGCGCACAGTTGATAACTATATCGCCCTGCTCTGTTCGCTGTTACGTTTTGCGTATCAGTCGGGATTTATATCAACCAAACCATTTGAAGGAGTAAAAAAATTACAGCGAAACAGAATAAAGCCTGATCCGTTATCTAAAACAGAATTCAATGCATTAATGGAAAGTGAAAAAGGACAGAGCCAGAACTTGTGGAAATTTGCCGTTTACTCAGGACTTCGTCACGGGGAACTGGCAGCTCTGGCGTGGGAGGATGTGGATCTCGAAAAGGGAATAGTGAATGTCAGAAGAAACCTGACGATACTTGATATGTTCGGTCCCCCAAAAACAAATGCCGGGATCCGGACAGTAACACTACTGCAGCCTGCTCTTGAAGCACTGAAGGAGCAATACAAACTGACCGGGCATCATCGCAAAAGCGAAATCACCTTTTATCATCGGGAGTACGGCAGAACCGAAAAGCAAAAACTGCATTTTGTTTTCATGCCCAGGGTGTGTAACGGAAAACAAAAACCTTATTACTCGGTAAGCAGTTTGGGGGCAAGGTGGAATGCAGCTGTAAAACGTGCTGGTATTCGCCGCCGTAATCCGTACCATACGCGGCATACTTTTGCCTGCTGGCTGTTGACGGCAGGAGCGAACCCGGCATTTATAGCCAGCCAAATGGGGCATGAAACTGCGCAGATGGTGTATGAAATTTACGGTATGTGGATTGATGACATGAACGACGAACAGATAGCCATGTTGAATGCGCGGTTATCATAGTTGCAAAGTTTGCCCCCAATTTGCCCCATTTAGTACCAGAGAACTGAAATAATGCAAGAAAATCAACAAATTACAAAGAAAGAACAATACAACCTGAACAAATTACAAAAACGTCTGCGTCGTAACGTGGGCGAAGCCATTGCTGACTTCAATATGATTGAAGAAGGCGATCGCATCATGGTTTGCCTCTCCGGGGGTAAAGACAGCTATACCATGCTGGAGATACTGCGCAATTTGCAGCAAAGCGCGCCAATCAATTTTTCGCTGGTGGCTGTTAACCTCGATCAAAAGCAACCGGGCTTCCCGGAACACGTTCTGCCCGAGTATCTTGAAAAGCTGGGCGTTGAGTACAAGATTGTTGAAGAGAACACTTACGGTATCGTGAAAGAGAAGATTCCAGAGGGCAAAACCACTTGCTCACTGTGTTCTCGTCTTCGTCGCGGTATCCTTTATCGTACCGCAACGGAACTGGGAGCGACGAAGATCGCGCTGGGTCACCATCGTGACGATATCCTGCAAACGTTGTTCTTAAATATGTTCTACGGCGGCAAGATGAAAGGTATGCCTCCGAAACTGATGAGCGATGATGGCAAACATATCGTGATTCGCCCGCTGGCCTACTGCCGCGAGAAAGATATTCAGCGCTTTGCCGATGCAAAAGCGTTCCCGATTATTCCGTGCAACCTGTGCGGTTCACAGCCTAACCTGCAACGTCAGGTGATTGCTGACATGTTGCGTGACTGGGATAAACGTTATCCGGGGCGTATCGAGACGATGTTCAGCGCGATGCAGAATGTGGTGCCGTCGCATCTGTGCGATACCAACCTGTTCGATTTCAAAGGCATTACCCACGGTTCTGAAGTGGTTAACGGGGGTGATCTGGCGTTTGATCGCGAAGAGATCCCTCTACAACCGGCAGGTTGGCAGCCTGAAGAAGATGAAAATCAGTTGGATGAGTTACGGCTGAATGTGGTTGAAGTGAAATAACCCGGATAGCGCCCGATGCGTAAGCGTATCGGGCTACTCTTATGGAGGCCGGATAAGACGCGGTCAGCGACACATCCGGCAATGCCGAAGAAGATGTTTACTCTTGCACCCGGCGATTCAACATTTCATTATTTTAATAACCGCACCCGGCACGTTTTTCCTTTAATCCTCCCGCCCTGTAACTGTTTCCATGCTTTATGAGCAACAGCCTGACGCACCGCGACATAGACATGCGCCGGATGCACGGCGATTTTGCCAATATCTGCGCCATCAAGCCCGATATCTCCTGTCAGCGCACCTAATACATCACCCGGGCGCATTTTGGCTTTTTTCCCGCCATCGATACATAACGTTGCCATTTCGGCTTCCAGCGGCACAATGGAACTATTAACTGGCGGCGTTTGCCAGTTAAGTTTTATCTGCAACATGTCAGAAATGATATTGGCCCGCTGTGCTTCTTCCGGAGCACAGAAACTGATCGCCAGACCGCTATTTCCTGCACGCGCTGTACGACCGATGCGATGTACATGAACTTCAGGATCCCACGCCAGCTCAAAGTTCACCACCAGCTCAAGCGATTTAATATCCAGACCTCGCGCAGCAACATCAGTCGCAACCAGTACACGGGCGCTACCGTTAGCAAAACGTACCAGGGTCTGATCGCGATCACGTTGCTCCAGATTGCCGTGTAACGACAATGCACTTTGCCCTACTTCATTCAGCGCGTCGCAGACAGCCTGGCAATCTTTTTTGGTATTGCAAAACACCACGCAAGAGGATGGCTGATGCAAACTTAATAACCGTTGCAACAACGGAATTTTGCCTTTGCTGGATGTCTCATAAAATTGTTGTTCAATAGGTGGCAGAGCATCTGTTGAGTCAATTTCAATCGCTAAAGGATCGCGTTGCACTCGTCCGCTGATTGCGGCGATGGCTTCCGGCCAGGTTGCCGAAAACAGAAGCGTCTGTCGAGATGCTGGCGCAAAACGGATGACATCATCAATGGCATCGCTAAATCCCATATCCAGCATGCGGTCGGCCTCATCCATCACCAGCGTATTCAACGCATCCAGTGATACCGTGCCTTTTTGCAGATGATCCAACAAACGGCCCGGCGTTGCCACGATAATATGCGGCGCATGTTGCAACGAATCACGCTGCATACCGAACGGTTGACCACCGCACAACGTCAAAATTTTGGTATTTGGTAGAAAACGCGCCAGCCGACGCAATTCACCTGCCACCTGATCCGCCAGTTCACGCGTAGGACACAGCACTAAAGCCTGGGTTTGAAATAGCGACGCATCAATTTGCTGTAACAAGCCGAGGCCAAAAGCCGCCGTTTTGCCGCTGCCGGTTTTCGCCTGCACGCGAACATCTTTTCCGGCAAGGATCGCCGGAAGCGCGGCGGCCTGCACCGGCGTCATGGTTAAATAACCCAACTCATTAAGGTTCGTGAGTTGGGCAGGAGGCAAAACATTCAGGGTAGAAAAAGCGGTCACAATCTATTCTCGTGGTCATCGACGCAAAGTTAGCAGGCGCGTATCCTCGCAGATCTACGCTCACGATGCGACAATTTAATCGGTTCTTCGTCGGGTGGTGGGTCAGGCATGGGTTGCGGGCGAGGGATCGGATCGGGCACTGGAACAGGATCGCCAGGAATCGGTTCAGGGACAGGAATTTGCAAATAAATAAGTGTCGTCATATTTCCCTCCGGTCATTGGGTGGACTCTTAAAGGGTAGACGCTGATAAATAACAGGCAAAAAAAAGCCGACTCATCAAAGTCGGCGTCGTACGAATCAATTGTGCTATGCAGTAATTCAAAAAAGGAAGTAAGACAATATGGAGCGCAACGCCCATCGCTTGACGTTGCATTCACCTGCAAGAGAGATATTGCCCTGAATGGGTAGAGAGTTTATTGACTTCGCTCAAACTTTGCGGCGTTTTTGTATACAGACAGCCGGGAAAATTGCTTTTGTTACAACCATTTACTACGATGCAACCATAAAGCAACACCACCAATAAGAACAACTAACAGAATACAAAAAATTGAAAATCCGAATTGCCACCCGCCGCCAGGGATCCCACCAAGGTTGACGCCAAATAACCCGGTCAGAAAGGTACTGGGTAAAAAGACCATTGCCATCAACGACATTGTATAGGTACGACGCGCTAAATTTTCCTGCATCACCTGAGCGATTTCATCAGCCATCACGCCAGTCCGTGCTATACAGGCGTCGATTTCGTCAAGGCCGCGCCCAAGGCGATCGGCAATATCCTGCATCCGACGGCGTTGGTCATCGCTCATCCACGGCAAACGTTCACTGGCAAGACGAGCATAAACATCACGTTGCGGTGCCATATAGCGACGCATCACAATTAATTGTTTGCGCAGCAGAGCCAGGAATCCACGCGGTGGAATTTGCTGATCAAGGAGATTATCTTCAAGGTCGATAATTTTATCGTGCAGCTGCTCGATAAATTCGCTGGAATGATCGGTCAACGCATCGCACACATCCACCAGCCATCCCCCGCAATCGGTCGGACCAGTGCCCTCTTCCAGATCGCTTACCACATCGTCCAGCGCCAGCACTTTGCGTTGTCGGGTCGAAACAATTAACCGCCCGTCCATATATACACGCATGGCGACCAGTTGATCGGGGCGTTCATCGGTGCTGCCGTTTATACAGCGCAATGTAATCAGCGTACCTTCACCGAGACGGCTGACTCGGGGCCGTGTGCTCTCGCCCGCCAGCGCATCACGTACGTTATTGGGAAGCAGCGGTGTTGTCGCCAGCCATTGGGCGCTATCATGGTGTACATAATTAAGGTGGAGCCAGCAGGGATGCGCTTCATCAATCACATCTGTATTTTCCAGCGGTTTAACGCCGCCTCTACCATCCAGCATCCAGGCAAATACTGCATCCGGGACATTAACGTCCGATCCCTTAATCGCTTCCACAGTGCCTCCATCATCAACGCATTATTTTGTAGTCTAGCCTTCTGGCCCTGTTACGCAACATCTCATCACCCCATTACCCTGAAATGATTAATAAAATTCTGTCTAAATTGAATACAAAAAGCAAAATGCTTTTCCGTATACAAACCGTGTGAAGTGTTAAATAGCGTCTATCATTATCAGAATTATCTGATCATATGACGTGGCTTTTTTGCGATCGGATAGCAACAAAAATTGATAAAAATAACGGGATCTCAATGATTACGCACAACTTCAATACCCTGGACTTACTCACCAGTCCTGTCTGGATCGTTTCGCCCTTTGAGGAACAGTTAATTTATGCCAATAGCGCGGCGCGACTGTTGATGCAAGACCTCACGTTTAGTCAGCTACGAACCGGTCCCTATTCCGTCTCCTCACAAAAAGAACTGCCAAAATACCTCTCCGATCTGCAAAACCAACACGATATTATCGAAATCCTCACCGTTCAGCGCAATGAAGAGGAAACAGCATTGAGCTGTCGGCTTGTTTTGCGAAAGCTGACAGAAGCAGAACCGGTGATTATTTTCGAAGGTATCGAAGCACCGGCAACGCTGGGTTTAAAAGCCAGTCGCTCGGCAAATTATCAGCGCAAAAAACAAGGTTTTTATGCGCGCTTTTTTCTGACTAACTCTGCACCAATGTTGTTGATTGACCCGTCACGAGATGGACAAATCGTCGATGCTAACCTCGCCGCGCTCAATTTCTATGGTTATAACCATGAAACGATGTGCCAGAAACATACCTGGGAAATAAATATGCTCGGGCGACGCGTCATGCCTATCATGCATGAAATTTCGCATTTACCCGGTGGCCATAAGCCTTTGAATTTTGTTCATAAACTGGCGGATGGTTCGACTCGTCATGTGCAGACCTATGCCGGGCCGATTGAAATTTATGGCGACAAGCTCATGTTATGTATTGTGCATGATATTACTGAGCAAAAACGGCTGGAGGAGCAGCTGGAACATGCTGCCCACCATGACGCGATGACCGGATTACTGAATCGGCGACAGTTTTACCACATTACCGAGCCAGGCCAAATGCAGCACCTCGCCATCGCTCAGGATTACAGCTTATTGCTCATCGACACCGATCGTTTTAAACACATTAACGATCTCTATGGGCATTCTAAAGGTGATGAGGTGTTATGCGCCCTCGCCCGCACCCTCGAAAGTTGCGCTCGCAAAGGCGATTTGGTGTTTCGTTGGGGAGGCGAAGAGTTTGTCTTATTGCTACCAAGAACCCCACTGGATACCGCGCTTTCGCTGGCTGAAACTATCCGCGTAAGCGTGGCAAAAGTGAGTATTTCGGGCTTACCACGCTTTACCGTCAGCATTGGTGTGGCGCATCACGAAGGAAATGAAAGCATCGATGAACTGTTTAAACGCGTTGATGATGCTTTGTATCGGGCGAAAAATGATGGACGCAACCGCGTGCTGGCGGCATAAGCCGCGGATGCGTCTCGAGATCAACGACTGCGCTTAGCGTGGCGCTCCCAGTTTTCTTGCTTCGCCTGCGCCGTTTTACGTAGTGCGACGTAACACGCCCCGCTGCCGCCATGATGCGGTAGCGCGGTGCAATATGCCTGAACATCATCAAATTCGGTCAGCCAGCGCGCCACATAGCTGCGGACAATATTGGCATGCGATTTATCTTCCCGCCCTTTACCATGAATAATCAGCACATTACGCAAACCATCCGCCATGGCTTGTTGAATGAAACTGAACATCATTTTGCGGCACTCTTCCACCGGCTGGCGCAAAAGATTCAGGCTCGCCTGTTGCGGATATTTACCACTGCGCAGCTTATCCAGCACCCCATGTTGCAACCCTTCCCGCCGAAACTCCAGCGGCTGACTTAGCGGGATGATGTCGAGAAATCCAGTGGTGAGGAAATTATCAAGTTGCAGCGTGTCGATACGCTGCGGCGCACGTTGGTTACGCGTTGGATGCCAGTGGACATCTGTAGCACGTTTCAGCGGCTGGACATCTTCCATGGCGTCAAGAAACAGCGATTTGTCGTCAAGGTTCATGTTACATCCTCCCGCAATTAAGAGCGCGATATGATAACCAGACCGGGTCGGTCCAACAACGTATTACCCAAATTTCCAGTAATAAGTTCCAAATATTGCCGATATTTTAAGCAAAATGCTTATGCATGATTATTCATTCACGATATTAATAATGTAACTTATATTTTCGTGAAATCTGTCACTGAAGAAAATTGGCAACTAAAGGTTAAAACCGTTATAACACAGTCACCGGCGCAGAGGAGACCATGCCGGATTTAAGACGCGGATGCACTGCTGTGTGTACTGTAGAGTCTGGCGGATGTCGACAGACTCTATTTTTTTATGCAGTTTTAACTTTGCAGATAGCCGCATTCTCGCCGAAATTGCGTGATTAATGACGCGGTCAGTGGTGTCTGGCGACTATCACGCCGCTGAATCAAATAATAGGTCGCTTTCGGTAAAATTTCGCTAACCGGCAACATCACCAGCCCCTGTCCGTGCAAGGGATCGCAGCCCATTTCTTCAGGTAGTATGCTGAGAAAATCGCTTTTTGCCACCAGACTGATACAGGCTGAGAACGTCTCGCAGACTACGCCGACCTGTGGCGTTTGCGCCTGATCGTCAAGCAATTCACTCAAGTGTTTGTAGTAGCTGCCGTGTGGCGTCGGCATTGTCCAGCTGTAGTCCAGTAACTGTTTGATCGAACGGGCACCAATGGCGGGATGTCCCGGGCGGCAAAAGATCGCGAATTGCTTTTCCAGTAATTTCTCAAAAGTAAATTCGTGGTCGTAGGGTCCCTGATAATAGGTATTGATGGTGAAATCCAGTTCCCCCTGGCGCAATTCATTAATCATCGATACCAGTTGCCCTTCCATAATGCGTACTTTTACCTGCGGATGCTGCTGATGAAAACGAGATATGACAGCTGGCATCAGACTGCGGGAAATACTGGCCCCCATGCCGATATTAATTTGCCCTGCCAGTTGCCCTTGTCGTTGGCGAATATCCTCTTGCGCTGCGCGCAGCTCTTCAAGAATAAGACTGGCGTGCTGATAAAAACTTTCACCGGCATCAGTTAACGTCACGCCTTTACTACGGCGAAAAAAGAGTTGTGCCGCCAACCCTTCTTCCAGCTCCTGAATAGATTTACTCAGTGCCGGTTGCGACATATTCAACATTCGGCTCGCTCCGCGAATGCTGCCCTGACGAGCCACTTCAACAAAAGCCCGAATTTGATGAATTTTTACCTGAAAAGCCATGACGCCACCGATAACCGTTATTTATCAGACCAAAGAAACTGGCATCTACTTTAATGCAGATGATTGTGTCAGGGTAATTTATGAACGGTTAAAACTGTGAAAAATCAGTTAGTGATAAGTAAAAACTATCGCTACGTGAACCGGGTCACACTTTTTACTGATGACGGGAAAGGTTATGGAGTCTTTGAATCAATTTATTAATTCGCTTGCCCCAAAATTATCGCACTGGCGACGTGATTTTCACCACTATGCAGAGTCTGGCTGGGTGGAATTCCGCACTGCCACCCTTGTTGCGGAAGAATTGCACCAGCTCGGTTATTCACTGGCGCTGGGCCGCGAAGTAGTTAATGAAAGTAGCCGGATGGGATTACCTGATGAATTCACTCTACAACGCGAATTCGAGCGCGCTCGTCAACAGGGTGCGCTAGAACAATGGATTGCGGCTTTTGAAGGCGGTTTCACTGGCATCGTCGCTACCCTGGATACCGGTCGCCCCGGTCCGGTGATGGCTTTCCGTGTCGATATGGACGCGCTGGATCTCAGTGAAGAACGGGATGTCAGCCATCGCCCCTACCGCGACGGTTTTGCGTCATGTAACGCCGGAATGATGCATGCCTGTGGTCATGATGGACATACCGCCATTGGACTTGGGCTGGCGCATACCCTTAAACAGTTCGAGTCCGGACTACATGGCGTCATCAAACTGATTTTTCAACCTGCAGAAGAAGGTACGCGTGGCGCGCGGGCGATGGTCGATGCAGGTGTAGTGGATGATGTTGATTATTTTACTGCCGTGCACATTGGCACTGGCGTACCTGCGGGCACCGTGGTGTGCGGCAGTGATAATTTTATGGCAACCACCAAATTTGACGCGCACTTCACCGGGACCGCCGCTCACGCAGGCGCAAAACCAGAAGACGGTCACAATGCCTTGTTGGCGGCAGCACAAGCAACTCTTGCACTGCATGCAATCGCCCCGCACAGCGAAGGCGCTTCCAGAGTAAACGTGGGCGTTATGCAGGCAGGAAGCGGTCGTAATGTTGTTCCCGCCTCAGCGTTGCTGAAAGTGGAAACACGCGGGGCCAGCGACGTCATTAATCAATATGTTTTTGAACGTGCACAACAAGCGATTCAGGGCGCAGCAACCATGTATGGTGTCGGCGTTGAAACTCGTCTGATGGGTGCAGCTACCGCCAGTTCTCCTTCGCCGCAATGGGTCGCATGGTTGCAAAGTCAGGCAGCTCAGGTCCCGGGGGTCAATCAAGCCATTGAACGTGTTGAAGCGCCTGCGGGTTCCGAAGATGCCACATTAATGATGGCCCGCGTGCAGCAACATCAAGGGCAAGCCTCCTATATGGTGTTTGGCACACAGCTGGCGGCAGGTCATCACAACGAAAAATTCGATTTTGACGAGCAGGTTCTCGCTATTGCCGTCGAAACGCTGGCGCGCACCGCGCTCAATTTTCCCTGGACGCGAGGTATCTGATGCAGGAAATCTATCGTTTTATCGACGATGCGATTGAAGCCGATCGCCAACGTTATACCGATATTGCCGATCAAATCTGGGATCATCCAGAAACACGTTTTGAAGAGTTCTGGTCAGCGGAGCATCTGGCTTCGGCGCTGGAGTCTGCAGGCTTCACCGTTACCCGCAACGTAGGCAATATCCCAAATGCCTTTATTGCTTCGTTTGGTCAAGGCAAACCGGTTATCGCCCTGCTGGGGGAATATGACGCCCTGGCAGGTTTAAGTCAGCAAGCAGGTTGCGCGCAACCTACATCCGCGACGCCCGGTGAAAATGGTCACGGTTGCGGACACAATTTGCTGGGAACCGCCGCCTTTGCCGCAGCAATAGCCGTCAAGAAATGGCTGGAACAATATGGGCAATGCGGCACGGTGCGCTTTTATGGTTGTCCTGGCGAAGAAGGCGGCTCGGGTAAAACGTTCATGGTCCGCGAGGGGGTATTTGATGATGTGGATGCGGCACTCACCTGGCACCCGGAAGCCTTTGCCGGTATGTTCAATACCCGCACGCTGGCAAACATTCAGGCATCATGGTGCTTTAAAGGGATCGCAGCACATGCCGCGAATTCCCCTCATTTGGGACGCAGCGCCCTTGATGCCGTAACGTTGATGACCACTGGCACCAACTTCCTCAACGAACATATTATTGAAAAAGCGCGCGTACACTATGCCATCACAGATAGCGGCGGGATCTCGCCCAACGTGGTCCAGGCGCAGGCAGAAGTGCTTTATCTTATCCGCGCCCCCGAAATGACCGATGTGCAGCAAATTTATGATCGGGTCGCCAAAATCGCCGAAGGTGCGGCATTGATGACCGAAACCACGGTTGAATGCCGCTTCGACAAAGCCTGTTCCAGTTATCTCCCGAATCGCACCTTAGAAAATGCCATGTACCGAGCCCTATCCCATTTTGGTACCCCGGAATGGAACTGCGAAGAACTGGCTTTTGCGAAACAAATTCAGGCTACGCTCACCCTCAACGATCGTCAAAACAGTCTGAATAATATCGCTGCAACCGGTGGCGAAAACGGCAAGGCTTTTGCACTACGTCATCGTGAAACGGTACTGGCGAATGAAGTCGCTCCATATGCCGCCACCGATAACGTGCTTGCGGCATCAACTGATGTCGGCGACGTCAGTTGGAAACTGCCTGTTGCCCAGTGTTTCAGTCCCTGTTTTGCCGTCGGTACCCCGCTACATACATGGCAACTGGTTAGCCAGGGGCGAACATCTATTGCTCATAAAGGAATGCTGCTGGCGGCGAAAACTATAGCAGCAACCACACTTAATCTCTTCATTGATTCAGGGCTATTGCAAGAATGCCAACAAGAGCATCAGCAAGTTACGGACACGCAACCGTATCACTGCCCTATCCCGAAAAACGTGACACCGTCACCTTTAAAATAACAACAACAACGCAAACACAACAAACGAGGAATGCCCATGAGTATGTCATCCATACCGTCGTCCTCCCAATCCGGGAAGCTCTATGGCTGGGTCGAAAGAATTGGTAACAAGGTGCCCCATCCTTTTTTGCTCTTTATCTATTTGATTATCGTACTCATGGTGACGACAGCAATTTTGTCGGCCTTTGGCGTCAGTGCGAAAAACCCGACCGATGGTACGCCGGTGGTCGTGAAAAACCTGCTCAGTGTGGAAGTATTACACTGGTTTTTACCCAATGTTATTAAAAACTTTAGCGGTTTTGCTCCACTTGGAGCGATCCTGGCGCTGGTTTTAGGTGCCGGTCTGGCGGAGCGCGTCGGCTTACTGCCAGCGTTGATGGTTAAAATGGCATCGCATGTGAATGCCCGCTACGCCAGTTATATGGTGCTGTTTATTGCTTTTTTTAGCCACATTTCTTCCGATGCGGCGTTAGTGATCATGCCACCGATGGGTGCGCTGATTTTTCTGGCGGTGGGCAGGCATCCAGTTGCAGGTTTACTGGCCGCCATTGCAGGCGTAGGTTGCGGCTTTACGGCTAATTTACTGATTGTCACAACCGACGTGTTGCTGTCGGGGATCAGCACGGAGGCTGCGGCTGCGTTCAATCCGCAAATGCACGTCAGTGTAATTGATAACTGGTATTTTATGGCCAGCTCCGTAGTCGTACTGACGATTGTTGGCGGCCTGATAACCGACAAAATCATTGAGCCACGTTTAGGTCAATGGCAGGGAAACAGCGATGAGAAACTGCAGACATTAACCGAAAGTCAGCGTTTTGGTTTACGCATAGCAGGTGTCGTATCGCTACTTTTTATTGCTGCGATTGCGCTGATGGTGATCCCGGAAAACGGGATATTGCGCGATCCGATTAATCACACCGTGATGCCATCCCCCTTTATTAAAGGTATCGTGCCACTGATCATTCTTTTTTTCTTTGTGGTCTCGCTGGCTTATGGCATCGCTACCCGCACAATTCGACGTCAGGCGGATTTACCGCATTTAATGATTGAACCGATGAAAGAGATGGCGGGATTTATCGTGATGGTTTTTCCCCTCGCCCAGTTTGTCGCCATGTTTAACTGGAGCAACATGGGGAAATTCATCGCCGTGGGGCTGACCGATATACTGGAAAGTTCAGGGCTTAGCGGCATCCCGGCGTTTGTCGGTCTGGCGTTGCTTTCCTCTTTCTTATGCATGTTTATCGCCAGCGGTTCCGCAATCTGGTCGATTCTGGCCCCCATTTTCGTACCGATGTTTATGCTACTTGGCTTTCACCCGGCATTTGCGCAAATCCTCTTTCGTATTGCCGACTCATCCGTATTGCCTTTAGCGCCGGTATCTCCTTTTGTTCCACTGTTTCTTGGATTCCTGCAACGTTACAAACCAGACGCGAAACTGGGTACTTACTATTCGTTAGTTTTGCCCTATCCACTTATCTTTTTGGTGGTATGGCTGCTGATGTTGCTGGCGTGGTATCTTGTCGGTCTGCCGATAGGTCCGGGGATTTACCCACGTTTGTCTTAAGAGAGAACGGATGCTGAGATTACTTGAAGAAAAAATTGTCACGCCACTGGGTCCACTGTGGGTGATTTGCGATGAGCAATTTCGCCTGCGGGCGGTTGAATGGGAAGAGTACAGCGAACGCATGGTGCAGCTGCTGGACATCCATTACCGCAAAGAAGGCTATGAACGCATTTCTGCCACCAACCCAGGTGGTTTAAGCGACAAGCTTCGTGAATATTTTGCCGGTAATCTTAGCATTATTGATACGCTTCCCACTGCCACGGGGGGGACGCCATTTCAGCGCGAAGTCTGGAAAACATTACGCACAATCCCCTGCGGGCAGGTAATGCATTACGGCCAACTGGCTGAACAATTGGGCCGCCCTGGTGCGGCGCGTGCCGTTGGTGCGGCAAACGGATCGAATCCCATCAGCATTGTTGTGCCTTGTCATCGGGTCATTGGCAGAAACGGTACCATGACCGGATATGCAGGCGGAGTTCAGCGAAAAGAGTGGTTATTACGCCACGAAGGTTATCTTTTGCTGTAAACATTAAACAATTTGTGCCAGCTTGTTCACACTTTTATGTAAAGTTACCCTTAACAACTTAAGGGTTTTCAAATAGATAGACATATATTTACATCTAATATCGGAATTCTCTGCTGTTAAGGTTTGCTTAGACTTACTTGCTCCCTAAAAAGATGTTAAAATTGACAAATATCAATTACGGCTTGAGCAGACCTATGATCCCGGAAAAGCGAATTATACGGCGCATTCAGTCTGGCGGTTGTGCTATCCATTGCCAGGATTGCAGCATCAGCCAGCTTTGCATCCCGTTCACACTCAACGAACATGAGCTTGATCAGCTTGATAATATCATTGAGCGGAAGAAGCCTATTCAGAAAGGCCAGACGCTGTTTAAGGCTGGAGATGAACTTAAATCGCTTTATGCCATCCGCTCCGGTACGATTAAAAGTTATACCATCACTGAGCAAGGCGACGAGCAAATCACTGGTTTCCATTTAGCAGGCGACCTGGTGGGATTTGACGCTATCGGCAGCGGTCATCACCCGAGCTTCGCGCAGGCGCTGGAAACCTCGATGGTATGTGAAATCCCGTTCGAAACGCTGGACGATTTGTCTGGTAAAATGCCGAATCTGCGTCAGCAGATGATGCGTCTGATGAGCGGTGAAATCAAAGGCGATCAGGACATGATCCTGCTGTTGTCGAAGAAAAATGCCGAGGAACGTCTGGCTGCATTCATCTACAACCTGTCCCGTCGTTTTGCCCAACGCGGCTTCTCCCCTCGTGAATTCCGCCTGACGATGACTCGTGGCGATATCGGTAACTATCTGGGCCTGACGGTAGAAACCATCAGCCGTCTGCTGGGTCGCTTCCAGAAAAGCGGTATGCTGGCAGTCAAAGGTAAATACATCACCATCGAAAATAACGATGCGCTGGCCCAGCTTGCTGGTCATACGCGTAACGTTGCCTGATTTTTCCGCATAACTCACTATCCTTCTGTCATATCATTAAATTTTTCTGATTTATTGATCTGACAGAAGGTTCATCACTGTTTCATTCACCAGATATGGGTTAATCTTTTAATTACAAACTGCGTTGACAGTTGTTGTAAGGAGACCCTGTATGGCTATGTATCAGAACATGCTCGTTGTTATCGATCCTAACCAGGACGACCAACCAGCATTGCGGCGAGCTGTTTATTTACATCAACGGATTGGTGGCAAAATTAAAGCCTTTTTGCCGATCTATGACTTCTCATACGAAATGACCACCCTGCTCTCTCCGGACGAACGTACCGCTATGCGTCAGGGCGTCATCAGCCAGCGTACAGCCTGGATCCACGAGCAGGCAAAATATTATCTCAATGCTGGCGTTCCCATTGAAATTAAAGTGGTCTGGCATAACCGTCCTTTCGAAGCCATCATTCAGGAAGTGATCAGCGGCGGGCACGATTTGGTGCTAAAAATGGCGCACCAACATGACCGTCTGGAAGCGGTGATTTTTACGCCAACGGACTGGCATCTGTTACGCAAATGCCCAAGCCCGGTGTGGATGGTGAAAGACCAGCCGTGGCCGGAAGGGGGTAAGGCGCTGGTGGCGGTGAATCTCGCCAGTGAAGAGCCGTACCATAATGCGCTCAATGAAAAACTGGTCAAAGAGACGATCGAACTGGCGGAACAAGTCAACCATACCGAAGTTCATCTGGTTGGCGCTTATCCGGTAACGCCAATTAATATCGCGATTGAACTGCCGGAATTTGATCCGAGCGTTTATAACGATGCCATTCGTGGGCAACATTTGCTGGCAATGAAAGCCCTGCGGCAGAAATTCGGCATTAATGAAAACATGACGCACGTAGAAAAAGGTCTGCCAGAAGAGGTGATTCCTGATTTGGCGGAGCATTTACAGGCGGGGATTGTGGTTCTGGGCACGGTCGGACGCACCGGTATTTCAGCAGCATTCCTCGGCAACACGGCGGAACAGGTGATTGATCATCTTCGCTGCGACCTGCTGGTCATTAAACCTGACCAATATCAGACACCCGTTGAACTGGATGACGAAGAAGACGATTAACGACTCTTCAATAACTGACAAGGCCCGAGTTAACGGGCCTATTTTTTGTGCACAGAAAACCCCCAGCTAGGCTGGGGGTTCCGGAAAGCTTTCAGCTTTGAGCCAGTTATTAAAACCCCTTTTGATTTGTTAAAACACCTTGCGGTCTGGCAACTGCAAGTGTCAAACAAGAAATCAAAAGGGGGTCCCAATGGGGAACGAAAAGAGCTTAGCGCACACCCGATGGAACTGTAAATATCACATAGTATTTGCGCCAAAATACCGAAGACAGGTGTTCTACAGAGAGAAGCGTAGAGCAATAGGCTGTATTTTGAGAAAGCTGTGTGAGTGGAAAAGTGTACGGATTCTGGAAGCTGAATGCTGTGCAGATCATATCCATATGCTTGTGGAGATCCCGCCCAAAATGAGCGTATCAGGCTTTATGGGATATCTGAAAGGGAAAAGCAGTCTGATGCTTTACGAGCAGTTTGGTGATTTGAAATTCAAATACAGGAACAGGGAGTTCTGGTGCAGAGGGTATTACGTCGATACGGTGGGTAAGAACACGGCGAAGATACAGGATTACATAAAGCACCAGCTTGAAGAGGATAAAATGGGAGAGCAGTTATCGATTCCCTATCCGGGCAGCCCGTTTACGGGCCGTAAGTAACGAAGTTGGATGCAAATGTCAGATCGTGTGCGCCTGTTAGGGCGCGGCTGGTAAGAGAGCCTTATAGGCGCATTTGAAAAACCTCCGGCTATGCCGGAGGATATTTATTTACTTACTGCTCTTCGCCGCCAAGGAAATAAATTCCCAACGGGATTGCCAGTAACACAGTAAAGACCAGGCTATAAACAAAAATCATCGATGACTGAATCACATACATTGATGTCGTCCACTCAGACAGCGGAATATTGTACTGTTCTATCACGCCGCCGATGGTCGCGCGAGTCACAACCGACGCCGCAATAATGAAAACCGCCAACAAACCAAAGAGAAATTTCTTCCCTTTCGCTGACTTCAGTTTCGCCATAATCATGATGTAATCCTTGTGCAGACAAATTTCTTGTTACCTAAACATAACAATACCATGACATTTTACCGTTGTCTGCTCTGAAAACCTCACCTCTTAGCTGGATTTACAATCAACGCATTGATTAGTTAGCTAATGTTGCTACTTCCTTCCCTGACTATTGATGATCTGAATGAATTGTCGCGGTAAAATAGCCCCGCCAGGGGTTTCCGGCATGACGACAATTATCTGGAGGAGCCTGATAAAACAATGATCGCTGAACTGTTTACAAATAATGCGCTTAATCTGGTCATTATTTTCGGTAGCTGCGCAGCATTGATTCTGATGAGCTTTTGGTTTCGCCGCGGAAATCGTAAAAGAAAAGGATTTTTATTCCATGCGGTGCAATTTTTAATCTACACCATAATTATCAGTGCTGTTGGTAGCATCATTAATTATGTTATAGAAAACTATAAACTCAAATTTATCACCCCAGGCGTTATCGATTTTATCTGTACGTCCCTGATTGCGGTTATTCTGACGATTAAACTATTTCTGCTGATAAATCAGTTTGAAAAACAGCAGATTAAAAAAGGTCGCGATATCACCAGTGCGCGGATTATGTCGCGTATCATCAAAATCACCATTATTGTTGTGCTTGTTCTGCTTTATGGCGAACATTTCGGCATGAGCCTTTCTGGCTTGTTGACCTTTGGTGGTATTGGTGGTCTGGCTGTCGGTATGGCCGGTAAAGATATTCTGAGTAACTTCTTTTCCGGGATTATGCTCTATTTCGACCGTCCTTTTAGTATTGGCGACTGGATCCGTTCACCGGACAGAAATATCGAAGGTACAGTAGCGGAAATTGGCTGGCGAATTACCAAGATTACGACTTTTGATAATCGTCCGTTGTACGTACCGAACTCGCTGTTTTCGTCAATCAGCGTAGAAAACCCAGGACGAATGACCAACCGGCGCATTACCACGACCATTGGTTTACGTTATGAGGATGCGGCAAAAGTGGGCGTTATTGTCGAAGCCGTACGTGAGATGCTGAAAAATCACCCGGCCATTGACCAGCGACAAACCTTACTGGTTTATTTCAACCAGTTTGCTGACTCCTCATTGAATATTATGGTTTATTGCTTTACCAAAACCACGGTATGGGCTGAATGGCTTGCTGCACAGCAAGACGTTTATTTGAAGATTATCGATATTGTACAGTCACACAGCGCGGACTTTGCCTTCCCCAGCCAGACGCTGTATATGGATAACATTACACCGCCGGACCAGGGTCGCTAAATCAGACATCACTGGCGTTATCCACAAGGGTAACGCCAATTCCCATCACATCAATGCTTCACAATATACATAGTCCGACTGTACGCCACATCTTCCGGGTTATTAATGGGATAACCTCTCAGCCACGGCTTGATTAATCGTCCATTGGTATATTGATAAATTGGTGCAATCGGTGCTTGCTCCATGAGGATTTTTTCTGCCGCATTGTAATCGGCATTACGCGCTTTAACGGTATTTTCCGTTGATGCCTGGGCCAGTACTTTGTCGTATGCCGGATTGTTAAAGCGTGAAATATTCCCTGAATGCGTTGACGTTAACAACGTAAGGAAAGTGGAGGGTTCATTATAATCCCCTACCCATGAGGCGCGGATAACATCAAAATTGCCGGTGTTACGGCTATCGATATAGGTTTTCCATTCCTGATTCTGCAATTTAACATCTACGCCAAGGTTCTTTTTCCACATCGATGCTACAGCAATCGCAATTTTTTGATGGTTTTCTGAAGTGTTATACAAAAGCGTCAGCTTCAGCGGTTTTTGCGGACCATAACCAGCTGCGCTCAACAAAGTTTTTGCCTGCGCATTCAGTTCTTCCTGACTCATTTGTTCAAACGGCGAAGGCTCCGGCGTAAAACCGGCAGTAACATCTGGTGTAAAATGCCACGCTGGCTTTTCCCCCGTCCCCAACACTTTTTCGGTCATCAGGCGGCGATCTATCGTCATACTTAATGCCAGGCGAACACGCTGATCGGCCGTCGGCCCTTTTTGCGTGTTAAACGCATAATAATAGGTCCCGAGCTGCGGCGGCGTATAAACCTGCCCCGGAATATCCTTCAACAGCTTCTGATACATATTTTTCGGGAAGGATTCGGTGATATCAATATCCCCCGCGAGATAACGCTTAGTGGCTGCGGATTCCTGATTAATTGGCAGGAAGGTCACTTTTTGCAGCACCGTTTTGGCGTTATCCCAATAATGGGTATTCGGTACCACGACCAGTTTTTCATTGACTACGCGCTCTTTAAGAACATAAGCGCCATTACCGATCAGTTTTCCGGGTTTCGTCCACTCTTTACTACTTTCTACGTTGGCTTTTTGCACCGGGAAGAAGGCAAAGTTAGCGGTTAAATTCACAAACCACGGCAACGGTTTATCAAGCTGGATTTTCAAAGTATGGGCATCAACTGCGGTGACGCCAAGCTGGTCAGGCGTGGCTTTACCATCAATAATCGCCTGTGCGTTGTTGATTCCCGCCAGCGCGGCAAACCATGCAAATGGCGACAATGTTTTTGGGGCCACCAGACGTTGCCAGCTGTAGACAAAATCTTGCGCCGTTACCGGTGTGCCATCCGCCCATTTTGCGTTATCGCGCAAGGTAAATGTCCAGATACGGTTGTCATTACTTTTCCACTGAGTCGCAACGCCGGGGACAATCTCCCCTTTCTCGTTCTGATTCACCAGTCCTTCAAACAGATCGCGAATGACCTGAATCTCTGGCAGGCCCACGGCTTTAGCGGGATCCAGCGACGCAGGCTCATCTTTAATGTGGCGCACCAGCTCCTGCTTCTCTGCCAGTACTGTGCCGCTCGGAACTTCTGCAGCATACGAAAGAGAAATGCTGCTGACCAACAGCGCACAACACGTGACTGAAACAGAGTGCTTCATAAGTTTCCCTCTAACCGACATTAAAATTGATGCGTAATTATTTGTTTCGCCTTAAAGAAATGCAAACAACTTCCATCAAAAAAGTGACAAAGGAAGCATCAAATGTTTTAAGTATCAATATATCAAATCAGATTTAGTGTAAATAATAGTCTCCAAAATGCGGTAAAGCACATAGAACTCCGAACACTACGTTCGGGCTTCGCACGTTCAAACCCGTTTTCGGTATCATAATCAGCATCTGTCGCCATTGTACGAAGAATAAAAAATGACCAAAACGTTGAAAGGAACTGAGAATACGTTAAGAGAAGAATTAAATTAATGTATCAGCAAGTAGTGCTAAACAGCACCTTTATACTTCAGCCTATCTATAAATAATGAGAATGCCGAGCCAGCATGTCGACGGTGTGGATAGTACAGGTGATAACCGGGTAAATCTGGTGTGAATTTATCCAAAACACGTATCAGTTTTTTTTCTTTAATAGCCCGCTCAACCTGATCATAAGGTAGATACGCCAATCCATGCCCATCAATTGCAGCATCAATGATCAGGTCTATCGTATTCAGTAAAAGCTGACCTTCCATGCGAACACGAACTTCACGTCCACCGCGTATTAATCTCCAGCGATTTGCTGTACCCGATGTGGGAAGATACAAATTAATTGCCTGATGATCTATTAATTGTGACACTGACGTTGGAGCACTTCGACGAGAAAAATAATCCGGTGAGCCAACAATAGCCATTGGTATATCTGGCCCGATTCGAATGGCGATCATATCTTTATCCATCTCCCCACCCAGACGGACGCCTGCATCAAAACGTTCAGAAACGACATCGGTCAAACCATAATCAATGGTAAGCTGGATATCAATTTCAGGATGCGATTTCAGGAATGTGCGCATAGCTGGTAACAATATCGTTTTTGCTGCATGTTCTACAGTAGTAATACGTATTGTCCCGGATGGGCGGTTCTGCAGATCGCTCAGGGATGTCAGGGCAGAATCTATGTCATGCAACATAGGGCCAAGAACAGACAAAAGATGCTCGCCCGCTTCAGTGGGTACAACGCTGCGCGTGGTTCGTGTCAGAAGCCGCAATCCCAATCGTTCTTCTATACGGCGCACTATCTGGCTTAAAGCTGACTGCGCCATGCTCAGGCGGGCTGCTGCGCGAGTGAAGCTACGCTCCTCTGCAACGACGACAAACGCCATCAGATCAGCGATTTCTTCACGCTTCATTCAGTATCTCCATACAATCTATTAATCATTTAAATGATAGGTCTAATCATGATTTTGGGTCTAATCAACTTAATGATCAATATCTATAGTGATATCACCAACCGTTAAAACGAACCGACAACTCCATGAGGAACGGAATGATGAATAATAAAGTCAGCTTCACTAACAGCAATAATCCAACCATCTCTTTGTCTGCAGTGATCTATTTCCCTCCAAAATTTGATGAAACCCGTCAGTATCCGGCAATTGTGGTATCTCACCCAGGTGGGGGCGTTAAAGAGCAAACGGCTGGAACCTATGCCGAAAAACTGGCGGAAAAGGGATTTGTCACTATTGCTTATGACGCATCTTATCAAGGTGAAAGCGGCGGCGAGCCGCGTCAGTTAGAAAACCCATACATTCGTACTGAAGACGTCAGTGCCGTGATTGATTATCTGACAACGCTTTCTTATGTCGACAATAGCCGAATTGGTGCGATGGGAATTTGTGCCGGTGCAGGATATACAGCCAATGCTGCAATTCAGGATCGCCGCATCAAGGCCATCGGTACTGTTAGTGCGGTCAATATTGGTTCGATGTTCCGTAATGGTTGGGAAAACAATGTGAAATCTATTGATGCCCTACCATACGTTGACGCGGGTTCAAACGCCCGAACCAGCGATATTAGCAGCGGAGAATACGCCACCATGCCACTGGCACCAATGAAGGAGTCCGATGCGCCGAACGAAGAACTGCGTCAGGCCTGGGAGTATTACCACACCCCTCGCGCGCAGTATCCAACAGCACCGGGTTACGCTACTTTGCGCAGCCTTAACCAGATTATTACCTATGATGCTTACCATATGGCGGAAGTGTACCTGACTCAGCCGATACAGATTGTGGCGGGCAGCCAGGCAGGGAGCAAATGGATGAGTGACGACCTGTACGATCGAGCATCAAGCCAGGATAAACGCTATCACATTGTTGAAGGCGCAAACCATATGGTTCTTTATGACGGCAAAGTCTATGTGGCTGAAGCAATTTCAGTATTAGCGCCGTTCTTTGAGGAAACTCTGTAATGAAACATATTCAAATCCGTAATAGTGATATGGCCTGGCATATTGCTGCCAATAATCTGGGAAAAGTTTCATGAAAAATGTACTGATTCTTGGTGCTGGCGGTCAGATAGCCCGCCATGTGATTAATCAACTGGCAGATAAACAAACCATTAAACAAACTTTATTTGCCCGTCAGCCAGCAAAAATCCACAAACCCTATCCAACTAATAGCAAGATTATTATGGGGGATGTACTGAATCATGCAGCACTGAAGCAGGCCATGCAGGGACAGGATGTTGTGTATGCCAACCTTACGGGGGAAGATTTAGATATTCAGGCAAATTCAGTGATCGCTGCGATGAAAGCCTGTGATGTTAAACGTCTGATCTTTGTTCTTTCCCTCGGTATTTATGATGAAGTTCCAGGAAAATTTGGCGAATGGAATAATGCAGTTATTGGTGAGCCCCTAAAACCATTCCGCAGGGCTGCGGATGCAATTGAGGCTTCTGGACTGGAATATACAATTCTTCGCCCTGCCTGGCTGACTGATGAAGATATTATTGATTATGAGCTTACCTCACGCAATGAACCATTCAAAGGTACGATCGTATCACGTAAGAGTGTCGCAGCATTAATTACAGATATCATCGATAAACCTGAGAAACACATTGGTGAGAATATAGGCATCAATCAACCCGGGACTGATGGCGATAAGCCATTCTTCATGTAAATCAATTATATAGCTACCATCGTACTGTACTATGTGCAGTACGATTTATTAAACTTATTAAGGTGAACTGATCAATCAGATGCGATTAACATGTGTAGAACCAGTAAGAATAAAATACGCCATGTATATAACATTACGACAATTCTAATATCTGCACATCAATGAAAATGCAAACAACTTCCGGCAAAAAAGTGATACAAGATCGATGACATAGCGTTGAAGAAAAGGATTTGATAATCCGCAAAATTTGCACAACACTGCCTGTAATACTTCCTGAACCAGAGACGATCATGACCGTAACTCGCCCACGCGCCGAACGCGGCGCATTTCCGCCCGGAACAGAACATTACGGACGTTCATTATTGGGCGCGCCGTTAATCTGGTTTCCTGCCCCTGCAGCCAGCCGCGAAAGTGGTTTGATTCTGGCTGGCACTCACGGTGATGAAAACTCTTCGGTCGTCACGCTCTCCTGTGCTCTGCGGACGTTGACACCTTCTTTGCGCCGTCATCATGTGGTGCTGTGTGTGAATCCTGACGGCTGCCAGTTGGGGTTACGGGCCAATGCTAATGGTGTGGATTTAAACAGAAACTTTCCGGCGGCGAACTGGAAGGAAGGTGAAACCGTTTATCGCTGGAACAGCGCCGCTGAAGAACGTGATGTCGTATTGCTGACAGGTGACAAACCTGGCTCCGAACCTGAAACCCAGGCGCTGTGCCAGCTTATACACCGCATTCAACCTGCCTGGGTGGTCTCATTCCACGATCCGCTGGCCTGTATTGAAGATCCCAGACACAGCGAATTAGGTGAATGGCTGGCCCAGGCGTTTGAATTGCCTCTGGTAACCAGCGTCGGTTATGAAACGCCTGGCTCTTTCGGTAGTTGGTGTGCGGATCTCAACCTGCATTGCATCACCGCAGAGTTTCCGCCCATCTCCTCCGACGAAGCCAGCGAAAAATATATCTTTGCGATGGCAAACTTGCTGCGCTGGCATCCTAAAGATGCAATTCGCCCGTTGTGAACTGAAGCGCCGGTTCCACATCTACCGCCAGCCAGGTCGGTCCGTCAAGATCGGCGAAACTGACCTGCGGCACCAGCGGTAAAGCGGCGCTAATGGCACGAGAGGTACACAACATGCAGCCCAGCATCAGACTGAAACCCTGTGCACGCGCTTCAGTCGCCAGCGCCAGCGCTTCCGTCAGACCGCCGGTTTTATCGAGCTTAATGTTAACCATCTCATAGCGCCCTTTCAGCGCCTTCAGATTGCTACGAGTATGACAACTTTCATCTGCACAAATCGGTAACGGATGAATAAAATTCTCCAACGCCGCATCGTCCTGCGCAGGAAGCGGTTGTTCAAGCATCGCAACGCCTAAATCCGCCAATAGCTGGCAACGCGCCGCCAACCCTTCTGCACGCCAGGATTCATTTGCATCAACGATCAGCGTCGCATCGGGCACAGCGGTGCGAATTGCCACCATCCGCTCACTGATAAGATGGTTATCCAGCTTCACTTTCAGTAATTTCGCGCCTGCCTGCCAGAGTGTTGATGCACTATTGGCCATCTGATCAGGCGTACCGATGACTACCGTCTGTGCAGTGATAACTGTCCCGGGAAGCGTTATGCCGATCAAATCAGCCAGCGATTCCTGCTGTTTTCGCGCCGCGAGATCCCACAATGCACAATCCAGCGCATTACGTGCTGCGCCGGCAGGGAGAATTTTTTGCAACTCCTCCCGTGTCAGCCCTTTCTCTAATTGCGGTACGACGCTCATAATTTGCGCCATTACCGAGGCATCACTTTCTCCATAACGCGGATACGGCGTGCATTCGCCGGTGCCTTTAATACCTTCTTCTTCCAGTTCAACCACCACCACGCGCGCTTCACTGCGACTTCCCCGAGCAATCACAAACGGGGTATGTAAGGGCCAGGCTTCCTCGAATACCTTAACGGTTCTCATCTTTACTCCTTGTTGTCGCGGTGGTCTGCGGATTAAGCGCAAATAGCGTTTGCTGTGTTATTGACAGTTAGCATAAACTAGGTGTGACGTTAACTATATGTAAACAGGAAAGATAATCATGTCACAAACCGTTCATTTCCAGGGCAACTCGGTTACAGTCGCCAATTCCATCCCGCAGGCGGGTAGCAAAGCGCAGACTTTTACTCTCGTGGCAAAAGATCTGTCTGACGTCACCCTCGGTCAGTTTGCGGGTAAACGCAAAGTGCTGAACATTTTCCCGAGTATTGATACCGGTGTTTGCGCCGCATCAGTACGTAAGTTTAACCAACTGGCAACCGAGATCGACAACACCGTTGTGCTGTGTATCTCTGCCGATCTGCCGTTCGCCCAGTCTCGTTTCTGCGGCGCAGAAGGTCTGAACAACGTTATCACCCTCTCCACTTTCCGTAACGCTGAATTCCTGCAAGCCTACGGTGTGGCAATTGCTGATGGCCCACTGAAAGGTCTGGCAGCGCGTGCCGTTGTGGTTATTGATGAAAATGACAATGTGATTTTCAGCCAGCTGGTGGATGAAATCACCACCGAGCCGGATTACGAAGCAGCTCTGGCTGTACTGAAAGCATAAGTTAATATGCCTGATGGTGTTGCACCATCAGGCATATTCGCGCTTACTCTTCGTTCTTCTTCTGACTCAGACCATATTCCCGCAACTTATTGGCAATCGCGGTATGCGAAACGCCCAGGCGTTTTGCCAGTTTGCGCGTGCTGGGATAATTGCGATAAAGCTGGGTTAATACCGAGCGTTCAAAACGGCTGGTGATTTCGTCCAGCGAACCTTCCATCGCATCTTCGCCCACGGCTACCGTTGCGGCGTCATAATCCGGTAACAAAATATCCTGTGGACGCAGCTCATAACCGTCCACTTGTGTCAGTGCGCGATAAATAGCGTTCTTTAACTGCCGCACATTTCCCGGCCACGCATAACGCGTAAGTACAGTATTCAGGTCAGCGGCCAGTTTCGGACGCGGCACGCCCTGCTCGTCGGCAAAGCGGGCGACGAACAGCTCGGTTAACGGCATGATGTCCTGCGGACAGTCACGTAGCGGCGGCAGATTGAGCGTCAACACGTTCAGACGATAATAGAGATCTTCACGGAACACGCCTTTTTGCACCAGTTCGACAAGATTCTTCTGCGTAGCGCAAATCACCCGCACATCGACATGCACCTCATGGTCTTCGCCAACCCGACGGAAAGTGCCATCATTAAGGAAACGCAGTAATTTCGCCTGCATCCGTGGTGACATCTCACCTATTTCATCCAGCAGTACCGAACCACCGTTCGCCTGCTCAAAGAACCCTTTCTTCCCTTCCGGGGCATGACCAAACAATTCACTCTCGACCGCATCTTCCGGGATAGAAGCACAGTTCAGCGCCAGATAGGGTTTGCCCGCGCGTGGGCTTGCCTGATGACAGGCATACGCAAAGAGATCTTTTCCGGTGCCGGTATCACCGGTTATCAGCAGCGGCGCGATTAGCATCGCCAGTTTCTGCGCCTGTTCGACAACATGCTTCATTTTCGGGCTGACGGCGACAATTTGACTAAAGGCGCTGACGTCCTGGGCGGCGACATTTTGCAACTGACGGCCCATACGAATCGTTGATCGCAGCATCACCACCGCACCGGTCAGGACGTGTTGATCATTTTCATCCTGAAGATAAACAGGCGTAATCTCCATCAGGAAATTCTGTCCATTAATAACGACATGCTCGTTATGGGAATCCTGCGGTTCGCTTTCCAGCCAGCGTAAAAAATTAAAGCCGTTAATCAATTGTGCGGCGGTATGGTTGCGCAGGCGATCCAATTTTTGCCCAAAAAGCTGACAGCTCGCCGGGTTCGCCATATCCACTTTGCTTTTCATATCGACAGAGAGCACAGGTTCAGGCAACGCTTCCAGTAACGCGCTCAACGCCAGATGCTCACGTTCAGAAGGCATCCACGGGACAGTACGCACATCGGTAACACCTGCAATACGGCGTATTTCGGCCATCAGACTGCTGAAACTCTCAAACTCCAGTTCAGCAAAATTGAGGTAGATTCGCCCAATGGGGTCAATCTCAATACCGCGTAAATCAATGCCTCTTAGCACGAGTAGATCGAGTAATTCGCGGGTCAGACCGAGTCGGTCTTCACAAAAGACTTCCAGACGCATGGGAACCTTCACCTGAAAAAAGAACAATTAATATGATGATATGACACTATTTGGATAGCAGGAAGGTTTCTGTCAACAATCATTGACACAAAGACGGAAAAACGGGCACTTCGGCGTAAAGATATCCGGTCAGCACCCGATATTGCATTATTTTTCGCTGGGCGTTTTGCCTTTTTGCAGCGTCTCTTTCACCTGACCGATAAGCCGACGACGGAAATCCCCGAGGCGAGGTTTGTCATCGTCAATCCACGGCAGAGGGCGGCAAAGCTCCATAGCTTTAATCCCCAGTCGTGCCGTCAGAAGTCCTGCACCAATCCCCTGAGCTGCCCGGGTAGACAAACGCGCAGCGAGATCTTGCGACATCCAGTCCATCCCCACTTCGCGCACCAGTTCGCTGGCTCCGGCGAAAGCGATATTCAGCAATACCAGCTTAAACAGGCGCAAACGGCTGTAATATCCCAGTTCAATGCCATACAGCGTGGCGATGCGATTGATCAAACGCAGATTGCGCCAGGCGATAAATGCCATATCCACCAGCGCCAGCGGGCTAACGGCGATCATTAACGTTGATTCCGCTGCCGAACGGCTGATTTCGCGCCGCGCCTGGGCATCTAAAACCGGCTGGACCAGATGAGCATACAGGCTGACCACTTCACGATCGTTCTGCGTTTCATGGATTGAGGCATACCAGCGTTGCAGTGCCGGATGCGACTGGTCGATGCCCGCCTGCTGCGCCAGTTTTTCGCAAAATGCGCGGCCTTTACCCGTGCCGTGACTGTGCAACAAATCGCGCGCTTCGTCGCGTTCATGGGCGCGCTGTCGCAAGCGCCATAAGCGCCGCCACTCTGTTACCACAGAACCTACGCCAGCGCCGATAATCAATGCCCCAGCGGCACATCCACCCAGCGCTACCCAATCCTGAGTTTGCCAGGCGTTCATTGTCCACTGCACGCCCTGCCCGACAACGCTTGCGCCAAACAGAGCCAACCCGCCCATCACCATTTTGCGCCACAGGCTGCGTTTCGGACGTAACGCTGCGTCCATCACCGCTTCAACTTGCCCCTCTTCTTCCTGCGCTTCGTCGAGCGTGGCCGGGGCAAAATTTTGCGCCTGATTTTCGTCAAAGGTCTGTTGCGCCCTGAATTTTGGATTCTGATCAACCTCCAGTGGACCGTCGAAATCAATACGTGGTTTTAACGGTTCGGTCATCGCAATTTATCTCCTATTAAAAATTCCAGCGCAGCATCAAGACGAATATGCGGCAGCGGTTTGTCGACATCCATCACCTGCGGACGAAACGCCTCAAACTGGAAGCCTTGCTTATCCCAGAACGCCTGACCAGGCAAACGTGCGGGAACTTCGCCAGGATAAACAGTGAGCGGTGCGCCATCACTGAGTCGATTACCGCGCAGCGCCGGGATTTTCTCACCGTTAACATCAATAATGCCGCTGGTGGTCGCCTGAACTGATGCCAGCCCCAGGCAGTCCATGCTGATCCCTTCGAACGCCGCATTTTGCCAGGCATCCTGAATTAGTTGTTGCAGTAATGAAACCATATTGGCGTGCTGATCGATGGTCACATGGTCTGCTTTAGTGGCAGCAAACAATAGCTTATCGATAACCGGCGAAAACAAACGCCGGAACAGGGTTCGCTGCCCGTAGTGGAAACTTTGCATCAGCTGCGTCAGCGCCAGACGCATATCATTAAATGCCTGTGGCCCACTGTTGAGAGGCTGCAGGCAATCCACCAGCACAATCTGGCGGTCAAAGCGCAGAAAATGATTCTTATAGAACCCCTTCACCACTTTCTCGCAGTAATAATTAAACCGCTCGCGCAGCATTCCGGCATTGGTATGCTTATCGGCCTGCGCCAGTTTGGACTCACCCCAGGCATCGACATCCGGCCACGGGAAGAATTGCAGCGCGGGCGCACCTGCCATATCTCCCGGCAAGACAAAGCGCCCAGGCTGAATAAAGTGCAGCCCCTGCTGTTTACAGTGGTGGAGATAATCGGTCCACGCGGCGGCAATGTCTGCCAGCCGGTTTTCGTCGGCAGGCGCTAGCGGATCCAGCCCTTCGCACATCATTCGCCATTTCGCCGACCATTCGCCGCGCTGACCATTAAGTAAGCCCGTCATCTGGCGCGACCAGCTTAAATAGTCCTGCGCCAGCATCGGCAGATCGAGCAGCCATTCGCCGGGATAATCCACAATCTCCAGATACAGCGTGGAGGTGTCCTTGAAGTGGCGTAGCAGCGAATCGTTCGATTTAAAACGTAGCGCCAGGCGGATTTCACTGACGCCGCGCGTTGGCGTTGGCCAGGCGGGAGGATCGCCATATAACTGCGCCAGCCCTTCATCATAGGTGAAGCGCGGAATGCCAAAGTCACGCTGGGGAATGCGTTTTACGCCCAGCAGGCGCTCTTCACGCACCGCACTTAAAAGCGGCAAACGTGCTCCGGCATGAATATTGAGCAACTGATTAACCATCGCGGTGATAAACGCTGTTTTGCCGCTGCGGCTAAGTCCGGTTACAGCGAGGCGCAGATGTCTGTCGACACCCCGATTCACCAGCGCATTGAGTTCATTTTTAAGTCGCTTCATTGCTGTCCTGTGCCAGAAAGCTGTAGAAAGGATTAGATACTGGAGATAATAATGTGGGTTAATTTTGATTTATCAAATGAATAAGCGGCGTTGTTTACACCGCTCAATAAGTAATTTGTTAACCTTTGACCTTCGGCATTGCGATGTCTTTCAGGCCGCCGGCGTTCTCAACGTGGGTATATCCCATCTCGCTAAGGATCTCTTTTGCCTGCCCTGACTGGCGTCCGGCATTGCAATACACTTTCACGGTGTCGTTTTTATCCGGAACGGCGGTGGCAATGCGCTCTTTCACTTCCTTCAGGGGAATATTGATGGCTCCCTGAACGTGCTCTTGCTGATACTGCTCTGGAACACGAACATCGATCCAGTGTTCAGCGGCGAAAACGGGCAGTGAAAACACCAGTGTCAGAGCAAGTAAGCCTTTTTTAAACATGTAAGCGTCCTTCTATGGATGAAAATTGCCATCCATAATATGCCTTAGCTTTAACAATTTTTGCGAAACTCCCCTCACCTTTTATAACGCTGCGCCAGTTTATTGGCTGCCCGGCTTAACAGCGGTTCCAGCGCCACGGCCAGCAACATTTTCAGTGGTCGGCGAGCAACTGATTTTATCGCCCAGCCAGCTACACCCGCCGGGCCATAGCGCAGTGCGGTAAGAAGTACCAGCTTGCCTGCTAATTTGAAACCAGGCTTCACCTTTTGCCCGGCCTGTTGCCAGCGAGTATTCATAACTTCCCTCACAGTTGACGGAAACGGCTACGTAACGTGAAAGTATCGGAAGTGACATAACGTTCCATCTCGCGTAAACGCGTTTCACTTGCCGCCAGTTCACGGTCGACTTCATCCAGCAATTCACTGCTGGAAGGTAGCTGCTCACCAAAGGCCATGTTGTCCGGCATTGGATCAAGCGCAAATGACAAAATGATGTAAGCAACCAGGGTAAACAGCGCCAGACCGAAGAAAATCGACAGCACCACCAGGATACGCACCAGTTTTACTGGTACATCAAAATAGTTGGCAATCCCGGCGCAGACGCCACGGACCATGCCCTGCTGTGGAATACGCCATAATTTTTTATTGAGATTAATGCCCGCCATTAGCGATCCCTCCAGTTCGGATGTTCTGCATCAAGAATAGATTCCAGCGCCTGAATACGTTCGCGCATCCGTTTTGCTTCATCAGCCAGTTGCGCTAATCGCTGCTGCTCACTTTGCGACAATTCACTGCGACCAGAACGATTGCTGTAATGCAGCCATAACCAGATCGGTAAAACAAACAGCACAAAAATGGTTAACGGAATAGCCAGAAATAGCGCGCTCATAAGTACTCCTTAGACGATGAGCGGCGGCGCGTTCGGACGCCGCCTGGATGTTATTATTGATTGTCTTGCTTCATTTTGGCTTTTAATTGTGCCAGTTGCTCGCTGATTGCATCATCGGCTTTCAGTTCGGCAAACTGATCGTCCAGCGATTTTTGTTTACCGAAGCTGTGGCTTTCTGCTTCCGCTTCCATCTGGTCAATTCGACGTTCGAAAGATTCGAAACGAGCCATTGCTTCATCCAGTTTGCCACTGTCCAGCTGACGACGCACATCGCGCGACGAGTTTGCCGCCTGATGGCGTAACATCAATGCCTGCTGGCGAGCGCGTGTTTCGCTCAATTTGTTTTCCAGCTCGCCAATCTCTTTCTTCATGCGTGCCAGCGTATCGTCCACCAGCGTCACTTCATGTTCCAGGCTCTTAATCAGATCGGTCAGTTTCTGTTTTTCAATTAACGCCGCACGCGCCAGATCCTCTCTCTCTTTCAGCAGCGCCAGTTCGGCTTTTTCCTGCCATTCAACTTCACGCGCCGACGCTTGTTCTATACGGCGAGTCAGCTGTTTCTTTTCTGCCAGCGCACGCGCCGAAGTAGAACGTACTTCAACCAATGTATCTTCCATCTCCTGGATCATCAGACGCACCAGTTTCTGTGGATCTTCTGCTTTCTCTAACAGAGCGTTGATGTTGGCATTCACGATGTCGGCAAAGCGAGAAAAAATACCCATAATGTTGTCCTCTTGATTTCTGCGTTCAGGATTGTCCTGCTGAACTATTAATACAATTTGCGTGCCAATTTTTTATCTTTTTGATTTATAAAGATCTGATTGAAGAATCAACAGCAACATGCCAGGATGAGTTAGCGAATTACACTAACAAGTAGCGAATTTCATCATGGCAGAATACAAAGATAATTTACTCGGTGAGGCGAACAGCTTTCTCGAAGTGCTGGAACAGGTTTCGCATCTCGCACCGCTGGACAAACCGGTGCTCATCATCGGCGAGCGCGGCACAGGTAAAGAGCTGATTGCCAGCCGTCTGCATTATCTCTCCTCCCGTTGGCAGGGGCCGTTTATTTCCCTTAACTGCGCGGCGTTAAATGAAAATCTGCTGGATTCCGAACTGTTTGGTCACGAAGCGGGCGCGTTTACCGGTGCGCAAAAACGTCATCCAGGGAGATTTGAACGTGCCGACGGCGGTACGCTATTTCTTGATGAACTCGCTACGGCACCGATGATGGTGCAGGAGAAATTATTGCGTGTGATTGAGTACGGTGAACTGGAGCGCGTTGGCGGCAGCCAGCCATTGCAGGTGAATGTGCGGTTGGTATGCGCGACGAATGCCGATCTCCCGGCGATGGTCAATGAAGGTAATTTTCGCGCTGACCTGCTCGACCGGCTGGCTTTCGATGTAGTGCAACTGCCGCCCCTGCGCGAGCGCGAAAGCGACATTATGCTGATGGCAGAACACTTTGCCATTCAGATGTGTCGGGAAATCAAGCTGCCTCTGTTCCCGGGGTTTACGGAGCGCGCCAGAGAAACATTGCTGAATTATCGCTGGCCGGGAAATATTCGTGAATTGAAAAACGTGGTGGAACGTTCAGTATATCGCCACGGCACCAGCGATTATCCGCTTGATGACATTATTATTGATCCCTTTAAACGGCGTCCGCCTGAAGACGCTATCGCCGTTTCAGAAACCACCTCGCTTCCAACACTGCCGCTGGATTTACGTGAGTTTCAGATGCAGCAGGAAAAAGAGTTGCTGCAACTCAGTTTGCAACAAGGGAAATATAACCAGAAGCGCGCGGCTGAATTACTGGGGTTAACCTATCATCAGTTCCGCGCGTTGTTGAAAAAGCACCAGATTTAGCGAAGTTGGGCAATACAACTTGCCGGATGCGGCGTGAATGCTTTGTCCGGCATACATAATCAATACGTCGTTTGCAGGCCTGATAAGCGCAGCGCATCAGACATTATTGCGTTGGGCTATTAATCGTTCAGCGCATCCTGCAAAATTTTCATTGCCGCATCGAATTGCGCATCCGGGATGGTCAGCGGATACAGGAAACGAATCACGTTGCCGTATGCGCCACAGGTCAGCAGAAGCAGCCCCTGCGCCAGCGCGCGTTGCTGGATTTTCTGTGCAATCGCCGCTGACGGCTCGCCCGTTTGCGGATCGTTAAACTCTGCCGCAATCATAGACCCCAGACCGCGTACCGCCGCGATGGCCGGAACGCTTTCTTTGGCATCAATCAACGTGTTTGTCAGGCGCTGGCCCAGTTGATTCGCGCGTTCACAGAGTGATTCTTTGTCGATAATGTTGAGCACAGCGTGCGCGGCAGCCACCGCCAGCGGGTTCCCGGCGTAAGTACCACCCAACCCGCCCGGCGCGGGCGCGTCCATAATATTCGCGTTACCGACCACGCCCGAAAGCGGCATGCCGCCTGCGAGGCTTTTCGCCATCGTCATTAAGTCCGGCTTATCGGCGTAGTGATCCATGGCAAACAGTTTACCGGTACGCGCAAAGCCGCTTTGCACTTCATCGGCAATCATCACAATGCCGTGCTCGTCGCACAGGCGGCGAATGGCGGCAACCAGCTCTTTTGGTGCAACGTTGAAACCGCCTTCGCCCTGCACCGGTTCGAAAATAATCGCCGCCACCTGCTTCGCTTCAATGTCCGATTTAAACAAGCGTTCGATGGCGTCGAGAGAGTCCTGCGTTGAAACGCCATGTAAATCTGACGGATAAGGTACGTGATATACCGAACCGGGGAACGGGCCGAAGCCGATTTTGTACGGCGCGACCTTTCCGGTCAGCGCCATGGTCATATATGTACGACCGTGGAAGCCGCCGCTAAACGCAATCACGCCAGGGCGTCCGGTATGGGCGCGGGCGATTTTCACCGCGTTCTCCACCGCTTCCGCACCGGTGGTGAAGAACGCAGTTTTAGCCTGCCCGCTCACCGGGGCAAGGGCGTTGATTTTCTCCGCCAGGGTGACGTAGCTTTCGTACGGCACAATCTGATACGCCGTGTGGGTAAACTGTTGCAATTGCTGCTCCACCGCCGCGACCAGATCAGGGTGGCGATGCCCGGTATTCAGCACCGCAATGCCTGCGGCGAAATCGATATATTCGTTGCCCTCTACATCCTTCAGCGTAGCGTTTTCTGCCGACTGGGCGAAGAAGTTACACATCACGCCAACCCCGCGTGGGGTAGCAGAAAGACGACGCTGATGGAATTCATTGTTGCTCATGTTTCACACCTTTTGACTCTTCACTGTTAATCGGAAATTAAACGCCCAGACGATCGCGCAGGCTGTAATAAGCCGCGCCCATCGCGGTAAACGGAACGCGCAGCGTGCGCCCGCCGGGGAACGGGTAATGCGGCAGATTGGCGAAGGCGTCGAAACGCTCGGCGTCACCGCGCAGCAGTTCAGCAATCAAACGCCCGGCGAGGTGGGTACAGGTGACGCCGTGGCCGCTGTAGCCCTGCATGTAATAGATGTTGGTATCAAGGCGACCGAACTGCGGCATGCGCGACAAGGTCAGCAGGAAGTTGCCCGTCCAGCGGTAATCAATTTTCACGCCCTTCAGCTGCGGGAAGGTTTTCAGCAGTTTCGGCACCACAAGGCGCTCAACGTCATCCGGGTCGCGCGCGCCGTAGACCACGCCGCCGCCGTACAGCAGGCGGTTATCGGCGGTAAGACGGTAGTAATCAAGCAGATAGTTACAGTCTTCCACACAGTAGTTTTTCGGGATCAGCGAACGGGCTAAATCTTCCGACAGCCGTTCGGTGGTGATCACCTGCGTGCCGCACGGCATGCTGCGTTTCGCTAGTTCCGGCTCTACTTTATCGCCCAGATACGCATTCCCGGCGACAATCACATACTTCGCCGTCACCTGACCATTGGCAGTCCGCACCACGGCTGGCGTGGTGTGCTGGATCTGCGTCACGGCGGAAAGCTCATACACGCGCCCGCCGTTCAGGCGGATGGCATCGGCTTCACCAATGGCGAGGTTTAGCGGGTGAATATGCCCACCGCTGTGATCCAGCAGCGCACCAGTGTAGCGATCGCTGGCGACCTCGCGGCGAATAGCGTTGGCGTCCAGCAGCTCCAGCTGTTTATTGCCGTAGCGTTCCCAGTTCTCTTTCTGCTCTTCCAGAGTCGAGAGCTGTTTATCATTCATCGCCACAAACAGGCCGCCGGGGCGGTAATCGCAGTCAATCTGATAACGTTTGATACGTTCGCGGATGATCTCTCCGCCTTCAAACATCATGCTGCCGAGCATACGGGCGGTGTCCATGCCGTAGCTTTTTTCGATCACGTCGATGTCGCGGCTGTAGGAGTTCACAAGCTGCCCGCCGTTGCGTCCGCTTGCGCCGAAGCCGATGCGTGAGGCTTCAAGAACCACCACGTCAAAGCCCGCTTCCGCCAGATGCAGCGCGGAGGAAAGCCCGGTATAGCCGCCGCCGACCACGCAAACATCGCAGGAAATCGACTCATTCAGCGTGTCGAATGGTGCGTATTTATTCGCACTGGCGGCGTAATAACTGCTGGTATGTTCGGTCATTTCAGGCCTCCAGGCTTATCCAGATAGTTTTCAGTTCGGTGAATTTTTCAAGGGCGTGCAGGGATTTGTCGCGACCGTTGCCGCTCTGCTTATAGCCGCCAAACGGCACGGTCATATCGCCGTCGTTGTAGTTATTGACAAAGACGGAACCGGCTTTCAGGCGACGGCTCATGCGGTGCGCGCGGGAAAGGTCGCGCGTCCATACTGCCGCGCCAAGTCCGTACTGGCTGTCGTTAGCAAGCTGTAGCGCCTGTTCTTCTGATGTGAAACGCGTGACCACCAGCACTGGACCGAAAATCTCTTCGCGGCTTAAGGACGCATTCGGGTCTACATCCACAAAGATGGTCGGGCCGATGGCGGCAGCCAGCTCGGCGTTACGGCCATCCAGCAGCAGTTGCCCTTTGCTTTCGCCTTCCCGAATAAAGCTATGGACCGAGTCGGCGTGGGCGCAGTCGATTAAGGTGCCCATGGTGGTTGCGGGATCAAGTGGATGGCCCGGCTGCCAGTTTTGCGCCTGCTGTTTTAACAGGTCTAAGAATTCATCGGCGATGCTCTCTTCCAGCAACAGGCGCGTTCCGGCGATACACACCTGCCCCTGGTTGTAGAAAATGCCCGCAGCGGTCGCGCTCGCCGCTTTTTGCAAATCCGGACAGTCAGCGAAAACGATGTTGGCGCTTTTGCCGCCCGCTTCCAGCCAGACGCGTTTCATGTTGCTGTCGCCTGCATCTTTCAGCAGCTGTTTCCCGGTACGGGTCGAACCGGTAAAGGCGATGGCATCGATATCGTTATGACGCGACAGCGCCTGCCCCGCTTCATGACCAAAACCCGTCACCACGTTCAACACGCCATCCGGCAGACCTGCTTCTTTCGCCAGCCCGGCGAGACGAATCGCACTGAGCGGTGATTTTTCAGACGGTTTTAGGATCACGCTGTTTCCCGCCGCCAGCGCCGGGCCGAGTTTCCAGCAAGTCAGCAGCAGCGGGAAGTTCCACGGCACGATGGCGGCAATCACGCCGACCGGTTCACGCACGATCATCGCCAGCTCATGGCTACTGGTGGTCGCCACTTCGCCATACACTTTGTCGATAGCCTCGGAGTACCAGCGAATGGCGCGCGCCGCGCCGGGAATATCATCACGCAGGCTGTGACGAATCGGTTTGCCGGTGTCGAGCGTTTCCAGCAGCGCCAGTTCTTCAGCGTTAGCTTCCATTAAATCGGCGAGTTTATTCAGCACCGCTTTACGCTTAGCCGGAGAAGAGAGTGACCAGTCGCCACGTTCAAACACGCCGCGTGCTGCGCTCACCGCACGGTCAATATCGACGCTCTTGCCGCGGGCAATATTCGCCAGCGGTGCCTGGGTGACCGGATCAACGGTTTCAAAAGTTTCATTTTCCGCCGCAGCAGTATATTCACCGTTAATAAATAAGCGGGTTTCAATGGCGAGACTTAACGCTTTATCCTGCCAGTAAGCCAGATGATGAAAATTCATTATGACTCCTGTTTCACGTCTATCAGATATATGCAGTTTGTGAACGTCAGGGCGCAGAGATCCCCGGGCCGTATGCCCGTTTATTTCTGGCGACATTCTTTATAGATTGCCGGGCGCATTGCGCTTACCCGGCTTACAGAACAAAAAGATTAAAACGTGGTGGGCGTATGGGCGCTGATAATTCGGCAAATACCTGCCGACGTATTACTGAAACTGTGCGGGATGCCGGTATTAATGGCATAACTTTGCCCCGCGACGAGGTGGTAATCCTGACCATTAATCGTCAGAACAATTTCACCTTCCAGTACAGTGCCTATTTCCTCACCCTGATGCTTAATTCTTTCCCCAGTGGTTGTGCCCGGCTGGTACGTTTCAAAGATCATCGCCAGCGTGCGATTCGGGTTACCGTTATGAACCAGCTTCATTGACACACCCTGACTGCCCATCTCAATTAAGTCGTCCTGATTAATGACGACCTGCGGCTCATCAGGTTTTTCCGGCTCGGAAAAGAATTCCGAGAGTGACAGACCATACACCTTCAGCAGCTTTTGCAGCGTACTGATGGCAGGGCTGACTTTATCTTGTTCTATCGTACTGATAGCACTGTGAGTCAGCCCGGAGAGTTCGGCGGCACGACGTTGTGAAAGCCCCTGCTGCTGGCGGATTTCCGACAAGCGTTTTCCTGGCGCCAGTCCCTCATCACTCATATTTGCATTTCCTTAAACTGTAGTGGTCAGAGTCGCTGTTTTTCAGCGATATGGTGCTGACAAGCGGTGATAAAGCCCTCGAACAATATACGCGAAAGCGCGTACTCGCTACTGTTCCATTCCGGGTGCCACTGTACGCCCAGCGCAAAAGGATGATTGATGACGCTAACCGCCTCAACTAAGCCATCCGGCGAGCGAGCTTCAACACGCAACCGTGGGCTAACGACCTTCGCCCCTTGTCCATGCAGAGAGTTTACCCAAAAGTTGCTACATTCAGGTAACAACGCAGACAGTAATCCCCCCTCTTCAACCAGAACTTCATGCGACGGCGCATATTGCTGCTCCACCGGCAGTTCGGGATCCTCCCGATGTTCCAGCAATTCAGGCTGTTCGCACAGCTTGCGATGCAACGAACCACCGGTTGCCACCACCAGTTCCTGTAAACCCCGGCAGATGGCGAAAATGGGGATGCGCCTTTCGAGTGCGGCATTAATTAACGCCATGCTCAGAAGATCACGCCCGGGATCGGCGTCAGGCTCATCGCCGTTTTCACCATATAGGTGCGGCTGCACATTGCTGGGACTACCAGGAAGATAAATGCCATCGAGTTTCGGCAAAAGTTGTTCAAGTAATGACGGTTCCGCCAGCGCATGTGGCAGCGCAATTGGCAAGCCGCCTGCGTGGATGATGGCATTCAGGTACTTTTCTTGCAGAGTCTGGGTCGCATGACCCTTAAGCCTGTTCCTGCACATTACGACACCGATAACCGGATTGTTCATTATATTTTCCATGCTCAATCTCACAAAGTGGACTAAATTATCGCCATTACTGCGCTTTAAATGACCTTTATGTTCAATATTTTTTCAATCTAGCAGTGGGTTTTCATTTTTGCAAACTCAATTTAACATTTGACAAACATTTAGTTTGCATACAGATTCGAATGGTGGTCATTATATTTTACGCTTTGATAACGAGCGGAAAACAAACCAAAGGCGAAGAATCATGGAAACCAATATCGTTGAAGTAGAGAACTTTGTTCAGCAGTCAGAAGAGAGGCGGGGTAGCGCCTTTACGCAGGAAGTGAAACGCTACCTGGAGCGCTACCCGAATACGCAATATGTTGATGTTTTACTTACCGATTTGAATGGTTGCTTCCGTGGAAAACGTATTCCTGTTTCAAGCCTGAAGAAGCTCGAGAAAGGGTGTTATTTCCCGGCCTCGGTGTTTGCAATGGATATTCTGGGTAATGTAGTAGAAGAAGCGGGCCTGGGTCAGGAAATGGGCGAGCCGGATCGTACCTGTGTTCCTGTTCTCGGTTCCTTAACCCCTTCTGCCGCCGATCCAGAGTTTATCGGTCAGATGCTCCTGACCATGGTCGATGAAGATGGCGCTCCCTTTGACGTTGAGCCGCGGAACGTTCTTAACCGCCTGTGGCAGCAGCTGCGCCAGCGCGGATTGTTCCCGGTCGTAGCGGTAGAGCTGGAGTTCTATTTACTGGATCGCCAGCGCGACGCTGAAGGATATCTGCAACCGCCCTGCGCGCCCGGCACCGATGACCGCAATACACAAAGCCAGGTTTACTCCGTTGATAACCTCAACCACTTCGCCGACGTGCTTAATGATATTGATGAGCTGGCGCAGTTACAGCTGATTCCGGCAGATGGCGCGGTCGCCGAGGCCTCGCCAGGTCAGTTTGAAATCAATCTTTACCATACTGATAACGTGCTGGAAGCTTGCGATGATGCGCTGGCACTAAAACGCCTGGTGCGTCTGATGGCAGAAAAGCATAAGATGCACGCCACTTTTATGGCGAAGCCGTATGAAGAGCACGCGGGCAGCGGGATGCATATCCATATCAGTATGCAAAATAACCGTGGCGAGAACGTGCTTTCTGACGCGGAAGGCGAAGATTCGCCGCTGCTGAAAAAGATGCTTGCCGGGATGATTGACCTGATGCCGTCATCAATGGCGTTGCTGGCACCAAACGTGAACTCGTATCGCCGCTTCCAGCCAGGTATGTATGTACCGACGCAGGCGTCGTGGGGCCATAACAACCGCACCGTCGCCCTGCGTATTCCGTGCGGCGATCGCCATAATCACCGCGTGGAATATCGCGTGGCGGGTGCCGATGCCAACCCGTATCTGGTGATGGCGGCGATTTTTGCCGGTATTTTGCATGGCCTTGATAACGAACTGCCATTACAGGAAGAAGTCGAAGGTAACGGGCTGGAACAGGAAGGCTTACCCTTCCCGATTCGTCAGAGCGATGCCCTGGGTGAGTTTATCGAGAATGATCACCTGCGCCGCTATTTAGGCGAACGCTTCTGCCATGTCTATCACGCCTGTAAAAATGATGAGCTGTTGCAGTTTGAGCGCCTCATCACAGAAACAGAAATTGAGTGGATGTTGAAAAACGCGTAATACCCCTTGCGGGGTTGTTTCATCGGCCTGAGCGGAGCCAGGCCTGACATTTGCTGGTAATCCAGACATTTTCCGGATGTCGCGTTATGGAGCGCAGGCGGCAACGGGCTTCCGTTAACGATTAAGACTGTGACGAGGAAATGAGATGATGCCGATGATTAAATCCCCGCATGGCGAGGGAGGCTGCGTATGCGCCCCTCCTGCGACTGACTGGACTCTGCCCCCTTTGCTTCCCTTGCTAAACAGGTTTGATTTCAGGTCGACACGACCGCAAACCTTATTACGCAGGGGAGGCAGCAATTATGGCTATTAATTCACCACTGACTATTGCTGCGCAATCTGGCAAAACCCGTCTGCGAAAATCACTGAAATTGTGGCAGGTGGTGATGATGGGTCTGGCCTATCTCACGCCGATGACCGTATTTGATACTTTTGGTATTGTCTCCGGCATTAGCGACGGTCACGTTCCGGCGTCCTATTTGCTGGCGCTGGCGGGCGTGCTGTTTACCGCTATCAGCTACGGCAAACTGGTTCGCCAGTTTCCGGAAGCCGGTTCGGCCTATACCTACGCGCAAAAGTCGATTAACCCGCACGTCGGATTTATGGTCGGATGGTCATCACTGCTGGATTATCTCTTTTTGCCAATGATCAACGTTTTATTGGCGAAAATCTATCTCTCCGCCCTCTTCCCGGAAGTGCCGCCGTGGGTGTGGGTGGTAACCTTCGTCGCCATTTTAACCGCCGCGAATCTGAAGAGCGTCAACTTGGTTGCTAACTTCAATACCCTGTTTGTACTGGTGCAAATCTCCATCATGATGGTGTTTATCTTCCTGGTGGTTCAGGGACTGCATAAAGGAGAAGGCGTTGGCACCGTCTGGTCACTTCAGCCGTTTATCAGCGAGAACGCGCACCTGATCCCGATTATTACCGGGGCGACGATTGTCTGTTTCTCCTTCCTCGGTTTCGATGCGGTGACCACGCTTTCGGAAGAGACGCCGGACGCCGCACGCGTGATCCCGAAAGCCATCTTCCTGACGGCGGTATACGGCGGCGTTATCTTTATCGCTGCGTCGTTCTTTATGCAGCTGTTCTTTCCCGATATCAGCCGCTTTAAAGACCCGGACGCCGCACTGCCTGAAATTGCGCTATACGTCGGCGGCAAGCTCTTCCAGTCGATTTTCCTCTGTACCACGTTTGTGAACACGTTAGCGTCTGGCCTGGCGTCGCACGCCAGCGTGTCGCGTCTGCTGTATGTGATGGGGCGTGACAATGTGTTTCCGGAGCGCGTGTTTGGCTATGTGCACCCGAAATGGCGGACTCCGGCACTGAACGTCATTATGGTCGGGATTGTCGCGTTGTCAGCGCTGTTCTTTGATTTAGTCACCGCGACAGCATTGATTAACTTCGGTGCTCTGGTGGCATTTACCTTCGTAAATCTGTCGGTGTTTAATCATTTCTGGCGGCGTAAAGGAATGAATAAAAGCTGGAAGGATCACTTCCACTATTTGCTGATGCCGCTGGTTGGCGCGCTGACGGTGGGTGTGCTGTGGGTTAACCTCGAGTCAACGTCACTGACACTCGGTCTGGTATGGGCTTCGTTAGGCGGCGCATATTTGTGGTATCTGATCCGCCGCTATCGCAAAGTGCCGTTGTATGATGGTGACAGAACGCCGGTGAGCGAAACGTAATAGTCGGATGCGCGGCGCATTATCCTGCCTGAGGGTAATGCACCGCGCCATTAACTATAAAAAGATGTATGACCCGGATCACGAGTGCTATCATCCGCCCTTATGCTTAGCGCATTAACCCCAGGGGCAAATAATGAACCACGATATCCCGCTAAAATATTTTGATATTGCCGATGAGTACGCGACCGAATGCGCAGAGCCTGTCGCAGACGCTGAACGCACACCGCTGGCCCACTACTTCCAGTTACTGCTCACCCGTTTGATGAACAATGAAGAGATCAGCGAAGAAGCCCAACATGAAATGGCTGCTGAAGCGGGGATTAATCCCGTACGCATTGATGAGATCGCAGAGTTTTTGAATCAATGGGGTAATGAGTAATTATTTCATTGCAGACGCTCGGTCAGTATCGTTGCCCGGATAAAGCGTTCACGCCGCATCCGGCTAAAAATGACACGCACTGCAGCGTGCTTTAATGGGGTTCTCACGATCGTACCGCTCTGCTCCTCGCTAAGTTGTTCTGTGAGTTATAGTTATAGAGAAATCACGGGTACGAATGTTGAACAGATGGCGACGTCACCTGTTCAACGACCAACCACACGGCCCTCATTACGACCCCTGAACACAAACGGTAATGGCAAATGTCATTAAATATTAGTAAGATAGCCTCTTTACATAAAATCCATTAATATTATGCGCCAGGTATTATCGTCTCTTTTGGTGATTGCTGGACTTGTGAGTGGTCAGGCAATCGCCGCGCCTGAATCCCCCCCGCATGCTGATATCCGCGACAGCGGTTTTGTCTATTGCGTCAGCGGGCAAGTCAACACCTTTAACCCATCCAAAGCGAGCAGTGGGTTAATTGTCGATACCCTTGCCGCCCAGTTTTATGATCGACTGCTGGATGTCGATCCCTATACCTATCGCCTGATGCCGGAACTTGCCGAAAGCTGGGAAGTTCTCGATAACGGCGCGACCTATCGCTTCCACCTGCGTCGCGATGTTCCGTTTCAAAAAACCGACTGGTTTACTCCCACTCGTAAAATGAATGCCGACGATGTGGTGTTTACCTTCCAGCGAATTTTTGACCGCAACAACCCGTGGCATAACGTCAACGGCAGCAACTTCCCCTACTTCGACAGCCTGCAATTTGCCGATAACGTGAAAAGCGTCCGCAAACTGGATAATCATACCGTTGAGTTCCGACTCGCCCAGCCGGATGCTTCTTTTTTGTGGCACCTGGCGACCCATTATGCATCGGTCATGTCGGCAGAATATGCCCGGAAGTTAGAGAAAGAAGATCGTCAGGAACAACTCGACCGTCAGCCGGTCGGCACTGGACCGTATCAGTTGTCGGAATACCGCGCCGGGCAATTTATTCGCCTACAACGTCATGATGACTTCTGGCGCGGCAAACCGTTAATGCCGCAGGTGGTGGTGGATTTAGGCTCCGGCGGTACCGGACGTCTGTCGAAACTCCTGACCGGGGAGTGCGACGTTCTGGCCTGGCCTGCTGCCAGTCAGCTATCCATTTTGCGTGACGACCCACGCTTGCGTTTAACGCTGCGTCCAGGGATGAATGTCGCCTATCTGGCATTTAACACCGCTAAACCGCCGCTAAATAATCCCGCTGTCCGCCATGCGCTGGCACTGGCGATCAATAACCAGCGTCTGATGCAATCCATCTATTATGGTACGGCTGAAACGGCAGCCTCTATTTTACCGCGCGCCTCGTGGGCCTATGACAACGAGGCTAAAATTACTGAATACAATCCGGCGAAATCGCGCGAACAGTTAAAGGCGTTGGGGCTGGAAAACTTAACGCTCAAACTGTGGGTGCCAACACGTTCGCAGGCGTGGAACCCCAGTCCACTGAAAACCGCCGAACTGATTCAGGCGGATATGGCGCAGGTTGGCGTAAAAGTGGTGATTGTGCCGGTAGAAGGTCGTTTTCAGGAGGCGCGGTTGATGGATATGAGCCATGATCTGACGTTATCCGGTTGGGCGACGGACAGTAACGACCCGGACAGTTTCTTCCGTCCGTTACTGAGCTGCGCAGCAATTCATTCGCAGACCAACCTCGCCCACTGGTGCGATCCGAAATTCGACAGCGTGTTGCGTAAGGCGCTCTCCTCGCAGCAGCTGGCGGCGCGTATTGAAGCCTATGACGAAGCGCAAAGTATTCTGGCGCAGGAATTACCAATATTGCCGCTGGCCTCGTCATTGCGCTTGCAGGCCTATCGGTACGATATCAAAGGTCTAGTACTTAGCCCGTTCGGTAACGCCTCCTTTGCTGGGGTGTATCGCGAGAAACAGGATGAGGTGAAAAAACCATGATTATCTTCACCTTACGCCGCATTTTGTTATTGATTGTCACCTTGTTCCTGCTGACCTTCGTTGGCTTCAGCTTGAGCTATTTCACCCCACATGCGCCGTTACAAGGCGCGTCACTGTGGAATGCCTGGGTGTTCTGGTTTAATGGCCTGATCCACTGGGATTTTGGTGTTTCCAGCATTAACGGTCAACCGATTGCCGAACAGTTAAAAGAGGTCTTCCCGGCAACGATGGAACTGTGCATCCTCGCCTTCGGTTTTGCGCTGATTGTTGGCATCCCCGTGGGGATGATTGCCGGGATTACGCGCCATAAGTGGCAGGATAACTTGATCAACGCCATCGCCTTACTGGGCTTTTCAATCCCGGTGTTCTGGCTGGCGCTTCTGTTGACGCTGTTTTGTTCACTCACGCTAGGTTGGTTGCCCGTTTCAGGGCGTTTCGATCTGCTCTACGAAGTGAAACCGATTACCGGTTTTGCGTTGATTGATGCCTGGCTTTCGGACTCATCATGGCGGGATGAAATGATCATGAGCGCAATCCGCCATATGATATTGCCCGTGATCACCCTGTCGGTTGCGCCAACAACTGAAGTGATCCGACTGATGCGTATCAGCACTATCGAAGTGTATGACCAGAACTATGTTAAAGCAGCGGCGACCCGCGGTTTGTCGCGCTTTACTATTTTGCGTCGCCACGTTCTGCATAACGCGTTACCTCCGGTTATTCCTCGCCTGGGCTTACAGTTTTCTACCATGCTGACGCTGGCGATGATCACCGAAATGGTTTTTAGCTGGCCGGGTTTAGGCCGCTGGTTAATTAACGCCATCCGCCAGCAGGATTACGCAGCCATTTCCGCCGGAGTGATGGTGTGTGGTTCACTGGTCATTATTGTTAACGTGATTTCTGATATTTTGGGTGCCATGGCTAACCCTCTGAAAAATAAGGAATGGTATGCCTTACGATAGCGTATACAGCGAAAAGCGCCCGCCGGGCACGCTGCGTACCGCCTGGCGCAAATTTTATAGTGACGCCTCTGCGATGGTCGGCCTGTACGGCTGCGCGGGGCTGGCTGTACTGTGTATTTTTGGCGGCTGGTTTGCGCCTTACGGCATCGATCAGCAATTTCTCGGTTATCAATTATTGCCGCCGTCATGGTCGCGCTATGGCGAAGTTTCTTTCTTCCTTGGGACTGACGACCTCGGACGCGATGTTTTAAGCCGTTTACTGAGCGGAGCTGCGCCAACCGTAGGCGGCGCATTTGTGGTGACGCTTGCCGCGACGATCTGTGGCCTGGTACTGGGCACCTTCGCCGGGGCGACGCACGGCCTACGCTCAGCGGTGCTTAACCATATTCTGGATACCTTACTGGCGATCCCTTCCCTGCTGCTGGCAATTATCGTTGTAGCGTTTGCCGGACCGAGTTTGTCTCACGCCATGTTTGCCGTCTGGCTGGCGCTACTGCCGCGTATGGTACGTTCGATTTACAGCATGGTGCATGACGAACTGGAAAAAGAGTACGTTATCGCCGCCCGTCTGGATGGCGCATCAACGCTGAATATTCTCTGGTTTGCTGTGATGCCAAACATCACCGCCGGGCTGGTCACCGAGATCACCCGCGCACTGTCGATGGCAATTCTCGATATCGCCGCGCTGGGCTTTCTCGATCTCGGCGCACAACTCCCCTCGCCTGAATGGGGAGCGATGCTCGGTGATGCGCTGGAACTGATTTATGTCGCCCCGTGGACTGTCATGCTGCCAGGTGCGGCAATTATGATTAGCGTGCTGTTGGTTAACCTCCTTGGCGACGGTGTCCGTCGTGCAATTATTGCGGGGGTGGAATAATGCCATTACTCGATATTCGTAACCTGACCATTGAATTTAAAACCGGTGATGAGTGGGTTAAAGCCGTCGACCGCGTAAGTATGACCTTAACCGAAGGTGAAATCCGCGGTCTTGTTGGCGAATCCGGTTCCGGCAAAAGTTTGATTGCGAAAGCAATTTGTGGGGTGAATAAAGATAACTGGCGTGTTACAGCTGATCGTATGCGTTTTGATGATATCGATTTGCTGCGTCTCTCCGCACGCGAACGGCGCAAGCTGGTTGGTCACAACGTGTCGATGATTTTCCAGGAACCGCAGTCGTGTCTTGACCCTTCAGAACGTGTGGGTCGCCAGTTGATGCAAAACATCCCAGCCTGGACCTATAAAGGCCGTTGGTGGCAGCGTTTTGGCTGGCGCAAACGCCGTGCCATTGAACTGCTGCACCGCGTGGGGATTAAAGATCACAAAGATGCAATGCGCAGTTTTCCCTATGAGTTGACCGAAGGTGAATGTCAGAAAGTGATGATAGCCATTGCACTGGCGAATCAACCGCGTCTGCTGATTGCTGACGAACCGACAAACTCAATGGAGCCAACAACCCAGGCGCAAATCTTTCGCCTGCTGACGCGTCTCAACCAAAACAGCAATACCACTATTTTGCTTATCAGCCATGACTTACAAATGCTTAGCCAATGGGCGGATAAAATTAACGTGCTTTACTGCGGTCAAACGGTGGAAACCGCGCCAAGTAAGGAGTTGGTGACGATGCCACATCATCCTTATACCCAGGCGCTGATCCGCGCGATACCAGACTTCGGCAGCGCGATGCCGCATAAAAGTCGCCTCAATACGCTGCCCGGCGCTATCCCACTGCTGGAACAGTTACCGATTGGGTGTCGTCTGGGGCCGCGTTGCCCGTATGCACAACGAGAATGCATTGTGACGCCACGTTTGACGGGGGCGAAAAATCATCTCTATGCCTGTCATTTCCCGCTGAACATGGAGAAAGAGTGAGATGATCGAAACGCTGCTTGAAGTGCGTAATTTAAGTAAAACGTTCCGCTATCGAACCGGCTGGTTTCGTCGTCAGACCGTAGAAGCGGTAAAACCCTTGAGCTTTACGCTACGTGAAGGCCAGACACTGGCGATTATTGGCGAGAATGGTTCGGGTAAATCCACGCTGGCAAAAATGCTGGCGGGAATGATAGAACCTACCAGCGGCGAGTTATTGATTGACGATCATCCGCTGCATTTTGGCGATTATTCCTTCCGCAGTCAGCGTATTCGCATGATTTTTCAGGATCCTTCGACCTCGTTGAATCCCCGTCAACGTATCTCGCAAATTCTGGATTTTCCACTGCGTCTGAACACCGACCTGGAACCGGAACAGCGTCGCAAACAGATTATTGAAACGATGCGTATGGTTGGGCTGCTACCGGATCACGTCAGTTACTATCCGCATATGTTGGCACCCGGGCAAAAACAGCGTCTGGGTCTGGCACGCGCGCTGATATTGCGCCCAAAAGTCATTATTGCCGATGAAGCCCTCGCCTCACTGGATATGTCGATGCGTTCGCAGTTGATTAATCTGATGCTTGAGTTACAGGAAAAACAGGGCATTTCGTATATTTATGTTACCCAGCATATCGGAATGATGAAGCACATTAGCGACCAGGTGCTGGTGATGCATCAGGGCGAGGTTGTCGAGCGAGGCAGCACCGCCGATGTGCTGGCATCGCCGCTGCATGAACTCACCAAACGGCTTATTGCCGGTCATTTTGGCGAGGCATTGACGGCGGATGCGTGGCGTAAAGATCGTTAATTTTCTGAATCCTCCTTCCAGATTATTCACCTCATTCTGACAAGAGATTAAATCTTGTCAGAATGAGGTGATGGATAAAATAAAATCAAATGCGCGTGATTTAAGACGCAATCTCACTTCGCAGGAACGAAAGCTCTGGCGATATCTTCGCAGCCGACGTTTTGGTGATTTCAAATTTCGCCGTCAACATCCGGTGGGGAGCTACATTCTCGATTTTGCTTGCTGCTCGGCGCGTGTAGTAGTTGAGCTGGATGGTGGGCAGCATGATTTGGCAGTTGCCTATGATTCCAGGCGCACTAGCTGGCTTGAGTCGCAGGGCTGGACCGTGCTGCGTTTCTGGAATAACGAGATTGATTGTAATGAGGAGGCGGTGCTGGAGATTATTCTGCAGGAACTGAACCGCCTGTCACCCTCACCCCAACCCTCTCCCTGAAAGGGCGAGGGGGCCGACCGAGCCGAATAGCTGTTGTGGTGAAAACATGGAGGCGGATGATGAAGAATATTCGGCAAGGTCTGAACCACCATTCACTCTCACCCCAGCCATCGCCCTGAAAGGGTTAGGGGGCTGTATAAGCCTGTTTGTTGCTGGGGTGACAATATTTGCACAATACGGTCCCCTCGCCCCTCTGGGGAGAGGGTTAGGGTGAGGGGAAAAGCGCCCACCCTGCCCGCACCCTGCTCCGGTCGGACCTGGCAACTATAGCCACTCACAGCCAGGTTGATTATAATAACCGTTTATCTGTTCGTACTGTTTACTAAAACGACGAATCGCCTGATTTTCAGGCACAACAAGCATCAACAATAAGGATTAAAGCTATGGGTTTTCTTTCCGGTAAGCGCATTCTGGTAACCGGTGTTGCCAGCAAACTGTCCATCGCCTACGGTATCGCTCAGGCGATGCACCGCGAAGGAGCTGAACTGGCATTCACCTACCAGAACGACAAACTGAAAGGCCGCGTAGAAGAATTTGCCGCTCAATTGGGTTCTGACATCGTTCTGCAGTGCGATGTTGCAGAAGATGCCAGCATCGACACCATGTTCGCTGAACTGGCGAAAGTTTGGCCGAAGTTTGACGGTTTCGTACACTCTATTGGTTTTGCACCTGGCGATCAGCTGGATGGTGACTATGTTAATGCCGTTACCCGTGAAGGCTTCAAAATTGCTCACGACATCAGCTCCTACAGCTTCGTTGCAATGGCAAAAGCTTGCCGCTCCATGCTGAATCCGGGTTCTGCCCTGCTGACCCTTTCCTACCTTGGCGCTGAGCGCGCTATCCCGAACTACAACGTTATGGGTCTGGCAAAAGCGTCTCTGGAAGCAAACGTGCGCTATATGGCGAACGCGATGGGTCCGGAAGGTGTGCGTGTTAACGCCATCTCTGCGGGTCCGATCCGTACTCTGGCGGCTTCCGGTATCAAAGACTTCCGCAAAATGCTGGCTCATTGCGAAGCCGTTACCCCGATTCGCCGTACCGTTACCATTGAAGATGTGGGTAACTCTGCGGCATTCCTGTGCTCCGATCTCTCTGCCGGTATCTCCGGTGAAGTGGTCCACGTTGACGGCGGTTTCAGCATCGCTGCAATGAACGAACTCGAACTGAAATAATCGTTCTGTTGGTCAAGACGGGCGGCGTCCTGCCGCCCGTTATCTCTGTTATACCTTTCTGATATTTGTTATCGCCGATCCGTCTTTCTCCCCTTCCCGCCTTGCGTCAGGATAACGATTTCCTTTACGACCAAGGAGCGCCCATGGAACAACGCCACATCACCGGCAAAAGCCACTGGTATCATGAAACGCAATCCAGTACTGCGGAATATGACGTTCTGCCTCTGGTCCCGGAAGCCGCAAAGGTCAGCGATCCCTTTCTGCTCGACGTGATCCTTGATGAAGAAACGCTGTCACCCTTCCTTTCATGGCTGGTCCCTGCGCGCGTTCTTGCAGTGGAGTTGTTCCCTGACCAGCTTACCGTGACCCGTTCACAGACCTTCACCGCTTATGAACGCTTGTCGACGGCCCTGACGGTTGCTCAGGTTTGCGGCGTCCAGCGGTTATGTAACTACTATTCGGCGCGACTTACGCCGCTCCCCGGGCCTGATTCCTCCAGGGAAAGTAATCATCGGTTAGCACAAATCACGCAATATGCCCGCCAACTGGCTAGCTCGCCTTCTATTATCGACAACCGATCGCGCCAGCATCTGAATGACGTCGGTCTTACTGTCTGGGACTGTGTGATCATTAATCAAATCATTGGTTTTATTGGCTTTCAGGCGCGGACCATTGCGACATTTCAGGCTTATCTCGGGCATCCGGTACGCTGGTTACCCGGTCTGGAGATACAAAACTATGCCGACGCGTCACTGTTTGCTGATGAGTCAATACGCTGGCGAAGCAGCTATGAGGTGGAAAAACTACCTGAAGAGCACACAAAAAGTTCAACTGCAGAACTTTGCCAACTGGCCGAAACACTCTCTCTCCACCCTATTTCACTTTCCCTTCTCGAAAAGTTGCTAAACAGCACACGGGTCAATACACAGCCGGATAATCAGCTTGCGGCGTTGTTATGCGCGCGGATAAATGGCAGTCCTGCTTGTTTTGCCATCTGTATGGATTCATCAAATGAATATAAAAAAATCAGCGCCCTTCTGCGCAAGGGCGAAAATGAAATTAACCAATGGGCTGACCGTCATTCTGTTGAGCGCGCTACCGTTCAGGCGATACAATGGCTGACCCGAGCACCCGATCGCTTTAGCGCCGCCCAGTTCAGCCCTTTACTCGAACACGAAAAATCATCAACGCAGATTATTAATCTGCTGGTATGGAGCGGGCTGTGTGGCTGGATAAATCGCTTAAAAATCGCGTTGGGTGAGACATATTAACCTTGCCGCGTCAGACAGATTCGCGTAAAACTGTCAGCCGCTCTAATGGCCACCAAAATAGACAATTATGTTTCAGGACAACCCGCTGCTAGCGCAGCTTAAACAGCAACTGCATTCCCAGACGCCACGCGCTGAAGGGGTGGTAAAAGCCACAGAAAAAGGCTTTGGCTTCCTGGAAGTCGACGCGCAAAAAAGTTATTTCATTCCGCCGCCGCAGATGAAAAAAGTCATGCATGGCGACCGAATTATCGCGGTTATCCACAGTGAAAAAGAACGTGAATCCGCAGAGCCAGAAGAACTGGTTGAACCGTTCCTGACTCGTTTCGTGGGTAAAGTTCAGGGCAAAAATGACCGTCTGGCCATCGTTCCTGATCATCCACTCTTAAAAGACGCCATTCCTTGCCGCGCAGCCCGTGGCCTGAACCACGAGTTTAAAGAAGGCGACTGGGCAGTTGCCGAAATGCGCCGCCATCCGCTGAAAGGCGATCGTTCTTTCTATGCTGAACTGACACAATACATCACTTTTGGTGACGACCACTTTGTACCGTGGTGGGTTACCCTTGCGCGCCATAATCTGGAAAAAGAAGCACCAGACGGCGTCGCTACCGAAATGCTCGATGAAGGTCTGGTTCGTGAAGATCTGACCGCGCTGGATTTTGTCACCATCGACAGTGCCAGCACAGAAGATATGGATGACGCCCTTTTCGCTAAGGCGTTGCCGGATGGCAAACTTCAGCTGATTGTGGCGATTGCCGATCCAACCGCGTGGATTGCTGAAGGCAGCAAGCTGGACAAAGCCGCGAAAATTCGCGCATTCACCAACTATCTGCCTGGCTTCAACATCCCTATGCTGCCTCGCGAGCTTTCTGACGATCTCTGCTCACTGCGCGCCAATGAAGTCCGCCCGGTACTGGCATGCCGCATGACGCTCTCCGCTGATGGCACCATTGAAGATAATATCGAATTCTTTGCCGCCACCATCGAATCCAAAGCGAAGCTGGTGTATGACCAGGTCTCTGACTGGCTGGAAAATACCGGTGACTGGCAGCCTGAAAGTGAAGCAATTGCCGAACAAGTCCGTTTGTTAGCGCAAATTTGCCAACGCCGCGGCGAGTGGCGTCATAACCACGCACTGGTATTTAAAGATCGCCCGGATTACCGCTTTATTCTCGGTGAAAAAGGTGAAGTGCTGGATATCGTCGCCGAGCCTCGTCGCATTGCCAATCGTATCGTCGAAGAAGCGATGATTGCCGCTAACATTTGTGCGGCCCGCGTACTGCGCGATAAGCTCGGTTTTGGCATCTATAACGTGCATATGGGCTTTGATCCGGCGAATGCCGACGCGCTGGCAGCGTTGCTGAAAACCCACGGTCTGCATGTCGATGCCGAAGAAGTGCTCACGCTGGACGGTTTCTGCAAACTGCGTCGTGAACTGGATGCGCAACCAACTGGTTTCCTCGACAGCCGCATTCGTCGCTTCCAGTCATTTGCTGAAATTAGCACTGAACCCGGTCCTCACTTTGGCCTCGGTCTGGAGGCATACGCCACCTGGACTTCGCCGATCCGTAAATATGGCGACATGATCAACCACCGTCTGCTGAAAGCGGTTATCAAAGGCGAAACTGCGACGCGTCCGCAGGATGAAATCACTGTCCAAATGGCCGAGCGTCGCCGTCTCAACCGAATGGCAGAACGTGATGTTGGCGACTGGTTATACGCACGCTTCCTGAAAGACAAAGCCGGGACTGACACCCGTTTCGCGGCGGAAATTGTCGATATCAGCCGTGGCGGCATGCGTGTGCGTTTGGTTGATAACGGCGCTATTGCCTTTATTCCGGCACCTTTCTTACACGCTGTGCGCGATGAACTGGTTTGCAGCCAGGAAAACGGCACTGTACAAATTAAAGGTGAAACGGCTTACAAAGTGACTGACGTTATTGACGTCACCATTGCCGAAGTCCGCATGGAAACCCGCAGCATTATTGCGCGCCCGGTCGCGTAATCTCCTTTCACGGCCCATTCCTCATGAATGGGCCATTTATTTCCCCGCTCCACCTTCGTCATATCCCGGCAGATTTTTAACTGACTTTCGTTTGAAAACTGGCGTTTTTCCAAAACTGGATTACAAATAAATATATAAAAAAAACAATGCGTTTAGCCGCCGTTAATTTCATGTAAGTCATGTTGTTCCTTTTATTTAACCGCGGACTCCGCTGTTAACCGGAGGATATGCATCATGAAAACCGTTAGGGAGTCCACAACGTTGTACAACTTTCTCGGATCGCACAATCCATACTGGCGGTTAACGGAAAGCAGCGATGTTTTGCGCTTTTCTACCACCGAAACCACAGAACCTGAACGTACGTTGCAGTTATCTGCCGAACAGGCTGCTCGCATCAGGGAAATGACAGTCATCACTTCCAGTCTGATGATGAGTCTGACCGTCGATGAAAGCGATCTTTCTGTGCATCTGGTAGGACGAAAAATCAATAAACGGGAATGGGCTGGCAACGCGTCGGCATGGCATGACACACCGGCGGTTGCTCGTGATTTATCACACGGGCTTTCCTTTGCTGAGCAGGTAGTTTCTGAAGCACATTCCGCAATAGTGATTCTCGACAGTCGGGGGAATATCCAGCGCTTCAATCGGTTATGTGAAGATTACACAGGGTTGAAAGAACACGACGTCATTGGGCAAAGCGTGTTTAAACTGTTTATGAGCCGTCGTGAAGCTGCGGCATCCAGGCGCAATAACCGTGTATTTTTTCGAAGCGGCAATGCATATGAAGTCGAACTGTGGATACCAACACGTAAAGGCCAGCGGCTGTTTCTGTTTCGCAATAAATTTGTCCACAGCGGTAGTGGCAAAAACGAGATTTTTTTAATCTGTTCCGGCACCGACATTACCGAAGAGCGCCGCGCTCAGGAGCGACTGCGCATTCTGGCAAATACCGACAGTATCACCGGACTGCCGAATCGTAACGCAATGCAGGAGTTAATCGATCACGCTATTAATCAGGCAGATAACAATAAAGTTGGGGTTGTGTATCTTGATTTGGATAATTTTAAAAAGGTCAACGACGCCTATGGGCATTTGTTTGGTGACCAGCTATTACGCGACGTGTCATTGGCCATTTTAAGCTGTCTCGAACATGACCAGGTGTTGGCGCGTCCAGGTGGCGATGAGTTTCTGGTACTGGCATCCAATACCTCACAAAGCGCGCTGGAAGCAATGGCATCACGAATTTTGACCCGCTTACGACTCCCCTTCCGCATTGGTTTAATTGAAGTTTATACCAGCTGTTCAGTGGGTATTTCACTCTCTCCCGAACATGGTTCGGACAGCGCGGCTATTATTCGTCACGCCGACACAGCAATGTACACAGCGAAGGAAGGCGGACGAGGACAATTTTGCGTTTGGCGTGGCGAAGTGCGCAGTCTGGAAGCACTAGTACGTTGGCAGTCACCTGAACGTGGGTTGATTCCACCGTTGGACTTCATTTCCTACGCCGAAGAGTCAGGGCTAATTGTGCCTTTAGGCCGTTGGGTGATTCTCGATGTCGTACGCCAGGTGGCAAAGTGGCGGGATAAAGGTATTAACCTGCGAGTGGCGGTAAACATTTCTGCACGTCAGCTCGCCGATCAAACCATTTTCACCGCCCTGAAACAGGTTCTCCAGGAACTCAATTTTGAATACTGCCCTATTGATGTTGAACTGACGGAGAGCTGCCTGATTGAGAATGATGAACTGGCACTTTCTGTTATTCAACAATTTAGCCAACTAGGTGCGCAAGTGCATCTGGACGATTTTGGTACCGGCTACTCTTCACTTTCGCAACTGGCGCGCTTTCCGATCGATGCGATTAAACTTGACCAGGTTTTTGTTCGGGATATTCACAAACAGCCTGTATCGCAGTCGCTGGTCCGGGCGATCGTCGCTGTGGCCCAGGCATTGAATCTTCAGGTGATCGCTGAAGGAGTGGAGAGTAAAAAGGAAGATGCTTTTTTAACCAAGAACGGGATCAATGAGCGGCAAGGATTTTTGTTTGCCAAACCGATGCCCGCCGTCGCCTTTGAACGCTGGTATAAACGCTATCTGAAGCGCGCATAAGTAGATGAATATATATACTTAGCGCTATATTCCGTCATTATATATCGTATTCCCGGATGATAATTAGCCGTTGCTGTTAAACACTTCTCTTTTAGCGGCAATTTTTGCATTATTCATTTTCCCCTTTTGCTATAAGGATGTCCTTGATGTCTGAATTTGATGCCCAGCGCGTTGCCGAACGTATTGATATTGTGTTAGATATCCTTGTGGCAGGCGATTACCACTCTGCGATCCATAATCTCGAGATACTTAAAGCAGAACTCTTGCGCCAGGTTGCTGAATCTACGCCAGACATCCCGAAGGCACCGTGGGAGATTTAACAATCGTGCCTTCAGGTTTTCCTATTTGAGGATGCCCGGCGCGTCAGTATTTTTTTATTTAGTATTATAACGTTATAAGAATTACAGCGATGAATTCCCGACAACAAACTATTCTACAGATGGTCATTGACCAGGGTCAGGTTAGCGTAACCGATCTGGCAAAAGCCACTGGAGTTTCTGAAGTTACCATTCGCCAGGATCTCAACACCCTCGAAAAACTGAGTTACCTCCGCCGTGCACATGGCTTTGCAGTATCGCTTGATAGTGATGACGTCGAAACTCGTATGATGAGCAACTATACGCTGAAGCGTGAACTCGCCGAGTTTGCCGCGTCACTGGTTCAACCGGGCGAAACCATCTTTATCGAAAATGGCAGCAGCAATGCCCTGCTCGCCCGGACTCTGGGCGAGCAGAAGAAAAATGTCACGATCATCACGGTCAGCAGCTACATCGCGCATTTGCTGAAAGACGCGCCTTGTGAAGTTATTTTGCTCGGTGGCGTGTACCAGAAAAAAAGCGAAAGTATGGTTGGCCCTTTGACACGCCAGTGCATCCAACAGGTGCATTTTAGCAAAGCATTTATTGGTATTGATGGCTGGCAACCTGAAACTGGGTTTACCGGTCGCGATATGATGCGTACCGATGTGGTCAATGCCGTGCTGGAAAAAGAGTGCGAAGCGATAGTCCTGACTGACAGCTCGAAATTTGGTGCTGTACATTCATACTCCATCGGCCCCGTTGAGCGATTCAATCGCGTGATTACCGATTCGAAAATACGCGCCAGCGATCTGATGCATCTTGAGCACAGTAAACTCACCGTTCACGTCGTTGACATTTAACCATTTCCCTTCTCTATGGATGATTTGCACTTTGGCAAATCATCCGCTCTAAGATGATTCCTGGTTGATAATTAAGACTATTTACCTGTTATTAACACTCTCAAGATATAAAATTATTATCAGCGATATAACAGGAAGTCATTATCACCTGCGTGATATAACCCTGCGCGCGAGCGGATTTCACGGAATAATTTCACCCGGCTTATTCTTAGCTATTATAGTTATAGAGAGCTTACTTCCGTGAATCATAAATTCAGGAGAGAGTATTATGTTTGTAACGAGCAAAAAAATGACCGCAGCTGTTCTGGCAATTACCCTGGCAATGTCTCTGAGTGCCTGTTCTAACTGGTCTAAACGAGACCGTAACACCGCAATTGGCGCGGGTGCAGGTGCATTAGGCGGTGCAGTACTGACCGATGGCAGTACGCTGGGTACATTAGGTGGCGCAGCTGTCGGTGGTGTTATTGGTCACCAGGTCGGTAAATAATCGTAAATAAATGTCGATTATCGACTCGCAATTATAATACGCTTGATTCTGTTCAGTACGAAATAACTGAATAATACACACAGTAAAATATTCGAAAGCCACGGATATATCCGTGGCTTTTTATGTTAACCGCCTGCGAGTTTTACCTTCATCCCTTTCGCTTCAAGCAGTGATTTTAATAAATCACGCTTATCGCCCTGGATTTCAATAACTCCATCTTTAACTGCTCCGCCGCAGCCGCATTTTTTCTTCAGTTCCGCTGCCAGTTTTGTCAGTTCGGCATCATCGAGATCGACACCGGTAATCAAGCAAACGCCCTTACCTTTACGTCCACTGGTCTGACGCTGAATACGCACCACACCGTCGCCTTTAGGGCGTACAGGGGCCGCTTTTGGCTCATCAATACGTCCGGTTTCCGTTGAGTAGACCAGACGGCTGTTGGAATCACTCATCATGCACTCCGCTGTAAAGAGGCGTTGATCGCTTTCAGCGTCTGCGCTGGATCTACCGATTGCGTTACCGGGCGACCAATCACCATATAATCAACACCAGCCGCCAACGCCTGTTCTGGCGTCATAATGCGGCGCTGGTCACCAGCTTCACTCCCCTGCGGACGAATGCCCGGTGTAACCAGTTTGAACTCCTGACCAAATACCTGTTTAAAGCGCACAGCTTCCTGAGCAGAACACACCACACCATCAAGGCCACATTTTTGCGTCAGTGCTGCCAGACGTTCTGCATAATCTGCAGGTGACAGTGTCACGCCAAGATCGGCCAGGTCGCTGGCTTCCATGCTGGTCAATACTGTCACAGCAATCAAAAGCGGTGCATCTTTGCCAAACGGAACCAGTGCCTCACGCGCTGCGGTCATCATACGCGCCCCACCGGAGGCGTGAACATTCACCATCCACACGCCTAAGTCAGCTGCAGCAGCGACAGCGTGCGCTGCAGTGTTGGGAATATCGTGAAATTTCAGGTCGAGGAAGATATCAAAACCACGCTGTTGAAGTTCGCGTACAAATTGAGGTCCAAACAGCGTAAACATCTCTTTGCCGACTTTCAGACGACAATCGCGTGGGTCGATCTTGTCGACAAAGGCCAGCGCGGCATCACGATTATGATAATCAAGGGCAACAACCACAGGAGAATTCGTAACAGCGCGGGAAGAAGATGAAGCAGTTAACGTCATGACCAGACCTTCTTGATGATGGGCACCGGAAGTGGCGCGAAACAGGTAAACGGCGAGCATTCTACCCGTGGAAATAAAAAATTAACAGTTGCGATTTCTCCCCTGGCAGGCTTTTCTGCGCCCGAGTTACCGGAGCACAATGGAACATCAATAATTAGTATGTTGTAACTAAAGTCGGATTTTTTTAAAAATTACAGGCCATCAAGACCGCGAATCGGTTTAATGGTTGACCAGGCCCGACAAGACGGACAATGCCAGTAGAGGGTATATGCGGTAAAACCACATTTCTGGCAGCGATAACGAGGCTTACTACGCACCTTCTCGCCAACCATGTCCCGCAGCACCATCAGACTCTCTTTGGCACGCCCTTCTTCCGCTTCATTTAAGTGGTAATCCATTAGCTTATGGAACACACGCATGGTCGGATGACGCTGAAGCTGACGCGTAATATAGACCTGTGCGGCCTCACTACCGTCGCGCGCTTCGATGATGTCCGCAAGCATTAGTTCAGCATCGGCACCGGTGTTCTCTTCCACCGCGCGCTGCAGGAATTCTGCCCATTCGGCAGTTTTACCCAACTGCTGGTAGCAGGTTTGCAGCATTTCCAGCGTTTCGCTGACCAGTTCTCTGTCCTGGGATATCACGCGTTGCAAACTTTCGACGGCTTTGGCGTATTCTCCTTTCGCCATAAATACGCGTCCCATCATGATGGATACGCGGGCGCTGTTTTTATCTGCCGCCGCACCTTTTTTTAACAAGGCCATGGCACGATCGAGATCGTCGCTGGCCATATGCTGTAGGGCTAACTCGCAGTAGAAATGAGCAATTTCGACGCGCTGCTTATCTTTACCCAGCTTCACCAGGCGTTCGGCAACATCAATTGCTTTCTGCCACTCGCTGGTAGCCTGGTAGATTTGTAGCAACTGTTGCAGCGCGCCAATGCGGAAGTCAGTTTCATCGGTCAGTTGATTGAACATGTCTTCCGCGCGGTCGTATAACCCGGCGGCCATGTAATCACGCCCCAGTTGTTGAATCGCCAACAGACGCTGTTCATAGGTCAGCGAGGCGCTTTCCATTAGGGTCTGATGGATGCGAATAGCGCGATCAACTTCGCCACGCGAACGGAACAGGTTTCCGAGCGTAAGGTGGGCTTCAACGGTACCCGTATCCTCTTTAAGCATATCGAGAAACAGGTCTACCGCTTTATCCTGTTGATTACTAAGCAGGAAGTTAACCCCCGCTACGTAATCACGCGACAAGCGGTTGGCTTCATCTTGCTTGTTTTGTTGCGCACTTCTGCGGCCCATATACCAGCCATAGGCAGCGGCTACAGGCAAAAGCAGAAACAACAACTCCAGCATAGAAAGTTATTCCTTCGCCGCTGACGAATGCGGCGCTACAGCCACGTCAGTCGCGGGTGAAAGCTGGTTTTCCAGTCGCTTTATTTTACGTTCAGCGCGCGCCAGGGAAACACGAACTCGCAGCCAGAACAGGCCGCAAATCAGCCAACCGATAGCAAACCCCGCAGCAAACAATACCGCCAGCAATGTGGAAATACGGTACTCCCCTTGCGCTAACAGATAATTAAACGTCACCTGTTGATCGTTCTGCGCACCCAACGTGACCGAAATCACGAAGATCGCTAACACCAGTAAGAAAATGAGTAAATATTTCACATTACTTCCCGTTATGTGGTTAGAGCGAATAAATTATGGTCAACTTACCGCAATAGCCCTTTAAAGTACCATTTTCGCGCCGTCTGCGAAATGGCATCCACGCGCATTGTTGATGATTTAAGGGCTAAATTCGGAAAATCAACCAGCGTTAACTTTCTTGTTCTCGTTGTGCAATTTCGCGATTTTCTTCCGCAGGTGGTGTTAATGGCCCACAAACTCGTTGCGCAAGCCACGTTGCCACCGCCACCAGCGCCCACGAAATTAACGTAGCTACCACCAGATCGCGTGGCCAATGCATCCCGAGCAGCAGGCGGCTTCCCATGACTCCGGTTGCCCAGACCAGCAAGATAGCAATAGTTAACGTTCGCCGACGCGGCCACAGCAAACCAACGGCCAGCAGCGCCCAACTGGCAGCAAACATCGTGTGACCGGAAGGAAAGGCAAACCCCGTCTCTTTCTGCCAGTGTGAACGCAAATATTGTGGGATATTATTCTCTTCAGCCAACTGTTCTTTCACTAAATTTCCGCGTTCTGCTCGCTTTAAAGTGTAGAACTCATCAACCGGAATATGATGTGTTTTTTCCAGCCAGATAACAAAAGGTCGTGGTTCCTGGACTTTGTCTTTGATCCAGGATTTAACGCCTTGTCCCACAAGGATTGCCGCCGCCAGAATGGCAAATAACATAATGGCAGCCTTAATGCGAAAACGCAGACACCAGAGAAACCAACCGAATAAAATCAAATGTGTAATGACGCCCCAGGGCTGGGTGACAGTTTCAGTAACCCAAAAAGCCGCTTTTAGTAGCCAACTTTGTTCTCCAGGTTGCCAACGCCAGCCAGAAATCCATACGGCTACTGGCATAACAAGCAATAGTGCAGCTCCCACTGCGGTACGTCTGGCAATCGAACGCATGGCCTCTCCTTTTTGATAAGTCCCACAATCATAACTGAAAATGCCAGTTCCAGGAAAAATTGACAGATTTGTGCCATTCCGTGAACGATCGACGCGTCGTGATTAGGTGAACCCCTTCTCGTTATGGCAAAATAAGCCAATACAGAACCAGCATTATCTGGAGAATTTCATGCAGCTTAAACGTGTGGCAGAAGCCAAACTGCCAACCCCATGGGGCGATTTCCTGATGGTGGGATTTGAAGAACTGGCAACCGGACACGATCATGTCGCGCTAGTCTATGGCGATATTTCCGGGCATACCCCGGTACTTGCGCGCGTCCATTCCGAATGTCTGACCGGTGACGCCCTGTTCAGCTTGCGCTGCGATTGTGGCTTCCAGCTCGAAGCGGCACTGACGCAAATTGCCGAAGAAGGCCGTGGTATTTTGCTGTATCACCGTCAGGAAGGTCGTAACATTGGTCTGCTGAATAAAATCCGCGCTTATGCACTGCAGGATCAAGGTTACGATACTGTAGAGGCTAACCACCAGTTAGGCTTCGCCGCTGATGAGCGCGACTTCACTCTTTGCGCTGATATGTTCAAACTCCTTGGCGTCAATGAAGTCCGCTTGTTAACCAACAACCCGAAAAAAGTCGAAATTCTGACCGAAGCAGGGATTAATATTGTTGAACGCGTACCGTTGATTGTAGGTCGTAACCCCAATAACGAACATTATCTCGATACCAAAGCCGAGAAAATGGGTCATTTGCTGAACAAATAACCCTCTTGCATTGTGTAATTCATTTGCTTGCCGGAAGCAAAATAACCGGCAAGCAAATACTCGTTACTTCAACATATTACGAATGACATAATGCAAAATGCCGTCGTTCTGGTAGTAGGTCAACTCCGTCGCGGTGTCGATACGACAACGGCAGGGTACGACTTCCTGGCTACCATCCGCGCGCGTAAACGTCACCGGAACCGTCGCGCCGGGTTGTAGATTTTGCAGATCGACAATATCAATCTTCTCTTCCCCGGTTAGCTCTAACGTTTTACGCGTCACGCCTTGCGGAAATTCCAGCGGCAGGATGCCCATGCCAATTAAATTCGAGCGGTGAATTCGTTCAAACGATTCGGCAATCACAACACGAATACCAAGCAGACGCGGACCTTTTGCCGCCCAGTCACGGCTGGAGCCTGATCCATACTCTTTCCCGGCAATCACCGCCAGCGGCGTTTGCTCCTGCTTATAGCGCATCGCGGCATCATAAATAGAGATGACCTCGCTGTCAGGTAAATGCCGCGTCATCCCCCCTTCAACGCCAGGCACCATTTCATTACGGATGCGAATATTGGCGAAGGTGCCGCGCATCATCACTTCATGGTTACCACGCCGCGAACCGTAGGAGTTAAAGTCTTTGCGCTCAACACCCCGACCTTGTAGATATCGACCCGCCGGGCTGTCGGGCTTAATACTGCCCGCCGGAGAGATATGGTCAGTGGTGACTGAATCCCCCAGCATTGCGAGGATCCGCGCACCGTGAATATCTTCCACAGGTGCTGGTGTTGCCTGCATTTCATCAAAGAAAGGCGATAAGCGAATATAGGTTGAATCTTCCTGCCAACCGTAGGTATCGGATCGTGCGACGTTAATTTCCTTCCACTCTGCTGTGCCTTCAAAAACTTCTGCGTACTCTTTGCGGAACATTTCTGTGGAGACTTGTTCTACCGCACGGGCAATTTCTTGTGCCGAGGGCCAGATATCTTTCAGATATACCGGGTCGCCTTTACGATCGTGACCAATAGGCTCAGAAGCGAGGTTAATATTCATATTTCCCGCCAGCGCATAGGCAACCACCAGCGGCGGCGAGGCCAGCCAGTTAGTTTTAACCAGCGGATGGATACGGCCTTCAAAGTTACGGTTGCCGGACAGCACCGCACCGACGGTTAAATCGCCTTTTTTGATTGCCGTTTCGATAGGATCGGGCAATGGACCAGAGTTACCAATACAGGTGGTACAACCGTATCCCACAAGGTTAAATCCCAGTTCATCGAGATACGGTGTCAGTTTCGCTTTTGCCAGATAATCAGAAACGACTTTCGAGCCTGGTGCCAGCGACGCTTTGACCCACGGTTGCCGCTTGAGGCCCAGAGTTACAGCTTTTTTCGCCAGCAAACCTGCGGCCATCAGCACACTTGGGTTAGAGGTGTTGGTGCACGACGTTATCGCAGCAATGACCACCGCGCCATCAGGTAACTGATACTGATGTCCGTTCATAACATAATCGACCGGCTGGCGATCTTTATGCGTGGCATTCACTTCCAGTTCGTTACTGGCGGCAAATGCTTTTGGTACATCGGGCAGTGCAACGCGATCCTGTGGGCGTTTTGGCCCTGCCAGGCTCGCTTCAACGTCATTCATATCCAGTTCTAACGTACTGGTAAAAATCGGTTCATCGCCCGGGTTACGCCACATGCCCTGCGCTTTGGCATATATTTCGACCAACTCAACCTGATCTTCACTGCGCCCGCTTAAACGCATGTAATCGAGGGTGACAGCATCGATTGGGAAGAAGCCACAGGTGGCACCATATTCTGGCGACATATTGGCAATGGTGGCGCGATCCGCCAGCGGTAGTGAATCCAGCCCATCACCATAAAATTCGACGAATTTCCCCACCACGCCATGTTTGCGCAGCATTTGGGTAACGGTGAGAACCAGGTCTGTGGCGGTAATACCTTCACGTAATTTTCCGGTGAGTTTAAAGCCCACTACGTCCGGGATAAGCATGGAAACCGGCTGGCCTAACATTGCGGCTTCGGCTTCGATCCCACCAACGCCCCACCCCAGCACGCCAAGGCCGTTGATCATGGTGGTGTGCGAGTCAGTACCAACGAGTGTATCCGGATAAGCAATCCATTCACCGTCCTGCAATTCGCTCCACACTGCTTTGCCGAGATATTCGAGGTTAACCTGATGGCAAATGCCTGTGCCTGGCGGCACGACGCTAAAACGACTGAACGCCTGCTTTCCCCATTTCAGGAACACATAACGTTCGTGGTTGCGCTCCATTTCCAGGCGCACGTTTTCTTCAAATGCCTCATCATCACCAAAACGATCGACGGTCACCGAGTGGTCAATGACCAGGTCGACCGGTGAGAGCGGGTTAACCTTTGCAGTATCGCCGCCGAGGCGTTTAACCGCTTCGCGCATTGCCGCCAGATCAACAACGGCAGGTACGCCGGTAAAGTCCTGCATCAACACCCTTGCCGGGCGGTAGGCAATTTCACGGTCAGCATGAGCATTTTTCAGCCATCCCACCAGCGCGTGGATATCCTCTTCGGTAACCGAGTTACCATCCTGCCAGCGCAGCAGGTTTTCGAGCAAAACTTTGAGTGACTTAGGCAGACGGGTGATATCGCCCAGTGATTTGGCAGCAAGCGGCAGGCTGTAGTAGTGGTAAGTTTTATCTTTGGCCTGCAACGTGTCCTTACTGGCTTCTCGTAGGGTTGACGACATAGCTCCTCCTTAATGACAGGGTTGCGAAGCCCTGATTCTCTTCAGGGTGAATATTAAAGATAACACAAACATCGCGTAACGATTTGATAACAACCCAAATTGATAAAAGAGGAGAAACCTTGTGGCAAAGCAAATGAAAACCCCGCCGCAGCGGGGTCAGGGATCAGTGAGTAATGATCCAGAGGAGTTCGGCCCAGAAGAGCATCGACAGAGAAAATGCGCCCATCCAGGACCAATATTTCATATTTGTGTTGATCATAGGCTACACCCTTAACGGTTATTACTTTGTGTTGAGATAACTCAACCTGTTATTGCTGCGGTGTATTAAAAGCCCTTTAATTGATTAAAAATGGGTAATAAGAATGATGATAATTATTGTTTCGGCTGATCATCTTCACCAAACAGTTCTATAAAGGCTTGCTGCTGCGTTGTTAGTTGCCAGTCGTCTGGAATAACGACGGAACATTCCCGTTTCGTTTCTGGTTCATTGTCACTATGCTGACATAATGGTGACGACTCCAGTTGCTCCTGACCGACCATAGTTATCCCCACACTTTCCAAATCAGCAGTGCGACAACCACCCAGAAAAGTGCAGAACCAAGAAATACCGCCAGCCAGGCTTTGCGTTTTAATTCAGGGTCCCGGCGGGGTTCCTGATTTCCAGAAGGCATTGCTAACCTCATATAATCGCCATCACTTATCAGCAAGACGTTGAACGATTGGTGTAATTAATCATACGATGAGACAAATCCTAAAGAAACTTTAGTCAAAAATCCAGCGAATTTACGAATCGTCTCCAGTGAATAATTCAATCTTTTGACCTGAAATAGATATTTGAAAACTGGAGTTTGCGAGGCGGGTAATTAGACACTACTTTACAAGTAATTTACCCTATAAATATGAGGGATAAAAATATTGTGCAGCGGATACAAATAAGCAACAAAAGAGAATATATTCCGGCACCTTCTCTACATAAAAGGTGCCGGAAATAACGCAAGAAATTATTTTTCCGGCAGTTTTATATCTTTAAACATGACCTCAATTTCTTCATTGGAGCGCAATGCGACAGCCGCATCAACGACATCACGCGTTAAATGCGGTGCAAAACGCTGAATGAAATCATACATATAACTGCGCAAAAAAGTACTACGGCGAAAACCAATTTTGGTTGTACTGTGGCTGAAGATATCGTGAGCATCAACACGCACAAGATCGGGATCGGCGACCGGATCCACCGCCATGCTGGCAATGACCCCTACTCCCAGCCCTAACCGGACGTAAGTTTTAATGACGTCAGCATCCGTTGCCGTGAAGACGATACGCGGCGTTAACCCTGCGCGGTTAAAGGCAGTATCCAGTTCTGAACGTCCGGTAAAGCCGAAGGTATATGTCACCAACGGATATTGCGCCAGTTCTTCAATGGTAATGGCTTTTTTGCCTGCCAGCGGGTGATCCGGAGTGACTACAATAGCCCGATTCCAGTGGTAGCACGGTAACATCACTAAATCTTCATACAGATGCAGCGCTTCTGTGGCAATCGCGAAATCGGCATTGCCTTTAGAGACGGCATCAGCAATTTGTGTCGGCGAGCCCTGGTGCATATGCAAAGAAACGCGAGGATAACGCTCAATAAAGCCTTTGATGACGTTTGGTAACGCATAGCGTGCCTGGGTATGCGTGGTGGCGATATACAGCGAGCCTTTATCCGGCCAGGTGTGCTCTCCGGCGACCGATTTTATGGCATCGACTTTCGACAGGACTTCACGAGCGATACGAATTATTTCTTGTCCTGCTGGCGTTACCTGCGTCAGGTGCTTGCCGCTTCGGGAAAAAATTTGAATGCCTAGCTCGTCTTCCAGCATTCTGACTTGTTTACTGATCCCGGGTTGTGATGTGTAAAGTCCTTCCGCCGTTGATGAGACATTCAGGTTATGATTGACCACCTCAACAATATAGCGAAGTTGTTGTAATTTCATGTTAAACCATCCACTTAGACGCCATCAGAACATCGTTTTTTCGTCACACCTGGCGGGTGACTAATACGATTTAATAATAAAAAAGGTGCTAACTATAACCACTATATCATTTATAGCCTTAGTGTATAGGTGTGAAGAAAAAATAATATGCAATAAAAAAGGGCCGCTTTCGCGACCCTTTGTTTATAAAAACCTGACAGAATTAAAGGTTATTTTTTCCCTTCAACCCATTTGCCATCAACATAAAATGCTGACCAGCCAGTCGCCTTTCCGTCTTTTTCCGAAGAGACATATTGCTGTTTGGTTTTACGGCTAAAGCGAACCATGGTCTTATTACCTTCCGGATCCTGCTGTGGCGCATCGGCCAGATAACGCAGTTTTTCCGGCAGACGGTCGCGGAAGCGATAAAGCTCTTCCACCAGTGGCGCACGTGTTTCACGCGATTTCGGGAAGGTATTGGCCGCCAGGAACACACCGGCAGCACCGTCACGCAGCACGAAATAAGCATCTGATTTTTCGCACGGCAGCTCCGGTAATGGCACCGGATCTTCTTTCGGTGGTGCCACTTCGCCGTTACGTAAAATCTTACGCGTGTTTTTACACTCTTCGTTAGTGCAGGCCATGTATTTACCGAAACGCCCCATTTTCAGGTGCATTTCAGATCCACATTTTTCACACTCAACGATCGGGCCGTCATAACCTTTAATGCGGAATTCGCCCTCTTCGATCTCGTAACCGTCGCAGGTTGGGTTATTACCACAGACATGCAACTTACGTTTCGGATCGATGAGATAGCTGTCCATCGCCGTGCCGCATTTCGGGCAACGACGTTTTGCGCGCAGCGCGTTGGTTTCAGCGTCTTCACCTTCCAGCACGTTCAGCACTTCGTTTTCCGGCACCAGGTTGATGGTGGTTTTGCAACGCTCTTTCGGTGGCAGAGCGTAGCCGGAACAGCCAAGGAATACCCCGGTGCTCGCTGTGCGAATACCCATTTTGCGACCACAGGTCGGGCAGTCGATGCTGGTCAGAACCATCTGGTTCGGGCGCATCCCCCCCTCTTCCGGATCTTTTTCAGCTTTATCTAACTGCTGGGTGAAATCCGAGAAGAAGTGATCCAGTACAGCTTTCCACTCTGCTTCGTGATTTGCCACCTGGTCGAGGCTGTTTTCCATCTGTGCGGTGAAGTCGTAGTTCATTAACTCACGGAAATTCTCTTCCAGGCGATCGGTGACGATTTCGCCCATTTTTTCCGCATAGAAACGACGATTTTCTACTCGCACATAGCCACGATCCTGAATAGTCGAAATGATCGACGCATAGGTAGACGGACGACCGATACCGCGTTTTTCCAGTTCTTTAACCAACGATGCTTCACTGAAACGCGCTGGCGGCTTGGTAAAGTGCTGGGCTGGTGTCAGTTCAACGAGCGTCAGAGCATCGCCTTTATCGACTGCCGGTAAGATACGATCTTCATCGCCTTTACGCAGTGCAGGCATCACTTTTGTCCAGCCATCAAAGCGCAAAATACGACCGCGTGCTTTCAGGCGGAAATCGCCCGCACCAACGGTCAGCGTCGTGGAGTCATATTTCGCTGGGGTCATCTGGCAGGCAACGAACTGACGCCAGATTAACTGGTACAGTTTTTGCGCATCTGCTTCCATATCCTTCAGCGATTCCGCCATCACATTGACGTCAGAAGGACGAATCGCTTCGTGCGCTTCCTGTGAGTTTTCTTTGCTGGCGTACTGATTCGGACTTTCCGGCAGATATTTCTTACCAAAATTATCGCTGATATAACCGCGAACCATATTTACCGCGTCCTGACTCAGGTTGGTGGAGTCGGTACGCATGTATGTGATATAGCCAGCTTCATACAAACGCTGCGCCATCATCATGGTTTTTTTCACGCCAAAACCAAGACGGGTGCTGGCAGCTTGTTGCAGCGTAGAGGTAATAAAAGGAGCGCCAGGTTTACTGGTTGTCGGTTTGTCTTCACGTTCCAGCACGCTGTAGCGCGCTTTTTCCAGCAGACTTACCGCAGCCTGAGTTTGTTCTTTGTTGACCGGGCGGAACGGTTTGTCGTTCTGATGAGTCACCTGCAACGCCAACGCATCACCAGATGGCGTGGTCGTGCTGGCATCGACTTCCCAGAACTCTTCCGGTACGAACGCTTTAATTTCACGCTCACGCTCGACCACCAGGCGGACCGCCACCGACTGCACACGACCTGCAGACAGACCACGAGCGATCTTTTTCCACAGCAGCGGCGAAACCATATATCCCACCACGCGGTCCATAAAGCGACGCGCCTGCTGGGCATTAACACGATCAATATTCAGCTCACCTGGTTTGTTAAATGCCTGGCGGATCGCGTTTTTAGTAATTTCGTTAAACACCACTCGGCTATAGCGCGCATCATCACCACCAATCACTTCCCGCAGGTGCCATGCAATGGCTTCCCCTTCGCGGTCAAGGTCGGTTGCGAGATAGATGTGGTCGGCTTTTTCAGCCAGTTGTTTCAGTTCAGAGACGACCTTCTCTTTACCAGGCAACACTTCATAGTGCGCCTCCCAATTGTGCCACGGGTCAACCCCCATACGGTTGACGAGAGCGCCACGTTCATCCTTTTTAGGCTTTTTAGCCGTCTTGGTGGAGGTAGAGTCGGCACTCTTTTTGGCAGCTGAGCCACTGGTCGGCAAATCGCGGATGTGACCGACGCTGGATTTCACCACGTAGTCACTACCCAGATACTTGTTGATCGTTTTGGCTTTTGCCGGGGACTCAACGATGACAAGAGCTTTACCCATATTCACCTTACCTAATTTGATTCTTCCAGGAATGCGTCGCACGTTGATAAACCTTCCACTGGCAACGAGTTACCGATATGGACTCGCTCTCTGCGGATATCAACCCCTTGTCGTGACTCTGTTCACGAAAATTCAGGTGACTGAGTTAACAGGTCTTGGCCTACAGGCGCTATAGCACGACGGAATTTTGGTCGAATGTCAAGCAAATCTATTGCCAGATTGACGAAAGCGTCACACTGTACCTGATAAAATCCGATACGCAACTTTATTAGCATGCAAAATCCAAAGTTGCCAGTAAGGCGCTCTTGCCACCAGCGTGGTATATTTGTCTGCAAGCCATGCCTGGCGTAGACTAATGTCCTTGTTTAAGGAGTAAATAATGAACAAAGAGACACAACCCATCGACCGCGAGACGCTGTTGAAAGAGGCCAACAAAATCATTCGTGAGCATGAGGATACGCTCGCAGGGATTGAAGCCACCGGCGTCACGCAGCGTAATGGCGTGCTGGTATTTACCGGCGACTACTTTTTAGATGAACAAGGATTGCCAACAGCCAAAAGCACCGCGGTGTTTAATATGTTCAAACACCTGGCCCATGTGCTTTCAGAAAAATATCACCTGGTTGATTAAAGCAAAACGCGAGGTCTTACCCTCGCGTTTGTCTTTTACATCAATGGCTTTTGACCCCGCTGCCACCAGCGTAGCAACAATCGATCGGCGCTCTCTGCCGCGCTGCCGGTGAATCGGTCAATGAGTCGTTTACGCTGCATATAGCGTACATTGACCACTTCACGGCCTTCCATCAGGCTAAGAATAACTTCATCACTGGTGTTGATTTCATCAACCAAGCCTTTCTCTACCGCCTGTTGTCCGTACCAGTGTTCACCCGTTGCCACCTGATCAATATTCAGAGACGGACGCATACGCTTCACAAAATCTTTAAATAACTGATGCGTTTCGTTCAGCTCTTCGCGGAATTTCTCCCGCCCTTCTTCGGTGTTTTCACCCAGCAAGGTCAGCGTGCGCTTATACTGCCCGGCGGTGTGCAGTTCGATATCAATATCTTTGCTTTTCAGGAAGCGGTTAAAGTTGGGCATTTGTGCCACCACGCCAATGGAACCCACAATAGCAAACGGTGCGGAAACAATTTTGTCCGCCACACAGGCCATCATGTAACCGCCGCTGGCAGCGACTTTGTCTACCGTAACAGTTAAAGGAATGTTTTTATCACGCAGACGCTGCAGCTGCGAAGCCGCCAGCCCGTAACCATGCACCATGCCACCAGGGCTTTCCAGACGTAGCACAACCTGATCCTGCGGTTTAAATGCTGCGAGTACCGACGTTATCTCTTCACGTAGCGAGTTCACTTCATGGGCGTCCATGCTGCCTTTAAAATCCAGCACCCAGACGCGAGGTTTACTGTCAGTTGCCACCTCGCCCAGTTTGGCTTTCGCTTTTGCTGCTTTCGCTTCTTGCTTGTGCTTTTTCTTCTGCGCTTTGTGCCACTGTTTTTGCTGATGTGAGTCCATCAGCGCCGCGGCCAGTTCTTCTTTCATCTCCTTATACTGTTCGCTGAGATTGTTGACCCGTAACTCGCCACGCTGGCGTTTATTACGTTGAGCAACATTGACAATAATGGCGGCAATCGCCGCAATCGCTAGCACAACGGTAACGATTTTCGCCAAAAACAAACCATATTCAGACAACAATTCCACGAGTCCCCACCTTGGTTAAACAACGCTTTGGCTCACAGTTTACAACAGGCATGTTAAGCCGTCTCGCAGAGATGTTATTGCAGCGAAAGTATGACAAAGTATCCATTTTGCGGTGTTATCGCCCCAGGCTGATTGAAATGCCCTTCTGTTTCAGGCATAAAGCCCCAAAGTCTTAAAGTACACTGGCAGCGCGACAGACAACGTCGTTGAGGAGTAGCCATGCATTACCAGCCAAAACAAGATTTACTCAATGATCGCATTATCCTGGTGACGGGAGCCAGCGATGGGATTGGTCGTGAAGCCGCGATGACGTATGCACGCTATGGTGCGACTGTGATTCTGTTGGGCCGTAATGAAGAAAAATTACATCAGGTAGCCAGCCACATAAACGAAGAAACTGGGCGTCAGCCACAGTGGTTTATTCTCGATTTGCTGACCTGCACGTCCGAAAATTGCCAACAACTGGCACAGCGCATTGCCGTTAATTATCCACGTCTGGATGGTGTTTTGCATAATGCCGGATTGCTCGGCGATGTTTGCCCAATGAGCGAACAAAATCCGCAGGTCTGGCAGGACGTCATGCAGGTCAACGTTAATGCCACCTTTATGCTCACCCAAGCACTGCTTCCTTTATTACTCAAATCGGACGCGGGTTCACTGGTCTTTACTTCATCAAGCGTTGGACGTCAGGGGCGTGCAAACTGGGGCGCATATGCAGCGTCGAAATTTGCCACCGAAGGGATGATGCAGGTACTGGCCGATGAATATCAGCAGCGCCTGCGCGTCAACTGCATTAACCCAGGCGGTACGCGCACCGCAATGCGTGCCAACGCCTTCCCGACCGAAGATCCACAGAAACTTAAAACACCCGCTGATATCATGCCGCTCTACCTCTGGCTGATGGGCGATGACAGCCGCCGTAAAACCGGCATGACCTTTGACGCCCAACCGGGCCGTAAACCAGGAATTTCCCAATGAGTGATGAACGCTACCAACAGCGTCAGCAGCGAGTGAAAGAAAAAGTAGATGCTCGTGTGGCCCAGGCCCAGGATGAACGCGGTATTATCATCGTCTTTACCGGCAATGGAAAAGGCAAAACCACCGCGGCATTTGGTACGGCAACACGCGCAGTTGGTCACGGAAAAAAAGTGGGCGTCGTGCAGTTTATTAAAGGCACCTGGCCTAACGGCGAACGAAAACTGCTGGAACCACACGGCGTTGAATTTCAGGTGATGGCAACGGGCTTTACCTGGGATACACAAAATCGCGAATCTGATACCGCGGCCTGCCGTGAAGTCTGGCAACATGCCAAACGAATGCTGGCAGATCCTTCACTGGATATGGTTTTGCTCGATGAACTGACTTATATGGTGGCGTATGATTATTTGCCACTGGAAGAAGTGGTGAAGGCGTTAAATGAACGTCCACATCAACAAACGGTGATTATCACGGGTCGTGGTTGTCATCGGGATATTCTTGAATTGGCGGATACGGTAAGTGAATTACGCCCCGTGAAACATGCGTTTGATGCCGGTGTAAAAGCGCAGATAGGGATTGATTACTAATCTGTAAAAATGCCGGATATGACGTCCGGCATACTTTGATTAACCGTTATTATTACGTCCACCAGAGCGACGACCGCCGCTCACCTGACTGTGACGCTTAACCGCACGACGAATCTGATTCGCCTTCATACGACGACGGTCTTTTTCTACAGCGACTTTAGAGCTGGTTTCTGGCGGTAGCTCCACCAGTTCGCGCAGATAGTTAGTCTGGGCGAGATCCAGCTCTGTCCAGCCGCCGCGTGGCAGACCTTTCGGCAGTGGAATATCACCGTAACGCACACGGATCAGGCGACTTACCTGCACACCAACCGCTTCCCAAAGACGACGAACCTCACGGTTACGGCCTTCGGTCAGAGTAACGTTGTACCACTGGTTGATCCCTTCGCCGCCGCTGAACTTGATGGTTTTAAAGGCTGCCGGACCATCTTCCAGCTGCACGCCACGACTCAAATCACGCAGTTTCGCGTCGTCAACCTGACCAAATACACGCACGGCATATTCACGTTCAACTTCACGGCTTGGATGCATTAAACGGTTTGCCAGTTCACCGTCGGTGGTGAAGAGCAACAGACCACAGGTGTTAACGTCCAGACGACCTACGGCAATCCAGCGTGCGCCACGCAGTTTTGGCAGACGGTCAAACACCGTTGGACGTCCTTCCGGATCGTTACGGGTACACAACTCACCTTCCGGTTTGTAATAGGCCAGAACGCGACAAATTTGTTCAGCGGACTCACGTACCGAAATCAGGTGACCATCGATACGGATTTTCAATCCAGGGGTAATTTCAACGCGATCGCCGAGTTTAGCAATTTTGCCATCAACACTCACACGACCGGCTTCAATAATAGATTCGATTTCACGGCGAGAGCCGTGGCCGGCACGCGCCAGCACTTTCTGTAGCTTTTCGCTCATAGAGCTTCCTTTTGGTGTCGCCTTCCCAGGCGTCTGATATGCTTTTGTGCAACAGTGAGTCAGAACTTACATCTGACTCACTGATAGTAAAGTCTGTTTGAACTCTTCAGGCCTTAAGTAAACGACTCGACGTTTATCGACCTGGCTTTGAGGCGCAACATACTACACTATCTTTATGGTTAAAGCTTGTTTCGATTAACGTCGATTTGGTTACCAACCACCACCGCCTCCGCCACCCGCACCGCCGCCAGCACCACCACCGGAATAGCTTCGCCCCAACAAACTGGTATAGGCCCCGCAACTCAGGTGCGTCTGCAATGAGAATAAAACGCCACTACGGGCAATTTCCGGGGCGCTAACAGCCGCTGTGAGTGATGGGGTGATACGTTCTGCCCATTCTCTGCCAAGGTTTGCCGAGACCGCCCAACCTAACAATGCGTAATCCAGTTTCCGTGTTTCCCCTTTCCGCCGCCGCCCACTGTGTGTTGCCGCCTCTTTACGCGCAAGATAGTTAACGATAGCTTCACCGTGGGCATAACGTTGCTGCCCAGTTTGGGTAAACTTTGGCAGAAAAATATACCCTATGCCAGTGAGATAACCGGTCAGGAAAACAGCGCTAAAATAACCCGCTGGCATATACCAGTAAAAGAATACATCTCCGACATTGATATAGAGAGAATAAAAGGCCACGCCTGAACAAATCAGCGGTAAAAACAAAGTGATGATTACACAATTAACGCAAGGCTTGTCATCATCGCGGGCAAACAAAAGCTCAAGGGAACAAAATAAAAAAGGAAGAAGCCAGCAGATCATAATAAACATATCGCCCACCAGACTCATTCCTGCCCAGCCTACGGGACTCAGGTTACCGTAGAGAATAACCGCTAATATCGCCATTCCCCCCCATTGCAAAAACGCATCAGGTCGGTAAAACGAAGACTTTTTACGCGGCAGATAAAATTTCTGCATCCGTAAAAATGCACTGCGTAAGACTCTGTTGCGTCTCCCCGTAAGAACGACCTTATCGCCTTTACGAAATAACGCTTCCAGTAATAACTTCTCTGCGGGCAGTAATACCGCATTATTTCTGGTCGCGCCTTCATTAACACGAATCAGGATTTGCTGGTTCTTGTCATACTGATCTTTCAGATGAATTTTGCCTTTCACAATCAGATTTACGATATCGGCACAAAAACCTTTATCGTCGTAAACCAGCTTCGCATCGAGACGTAACATGCCGGGCGTGTAATCTGGCGGAATGACATCGGTTTCAATCACATCTACCGGCGTAAATTGCGGCCTGCGCTTCCAGAGATATAACCATCCACAAACCAGGAATAGACACGGAAACCAAATTAACAACGATGACGTGGAGGGTAAAAGAAGATGGCTGAAAATATTCGTCGTTTGTGGAGCCGGGGCATTGCTAAGTAAAGCGTGAGGCCAGCGGTAGAGTACCGTGAAATCTTCACGATAAAACGGATCGCGGGATTCAATTCTTCCGTCCTCAAGGATGCGGCCATTTCGATATGTGTCGCCCTCTTCTCCAGTAAAGAGATCGATTTCGCTAAATGGATTACCCGCGATATCAGGGAACTTGAGTGAAAATCGGGTCTTATAGATTTCAAACGGCCAGTGGTTACCAGTCACGTTCCAGATTAACAGATCTGAATCTCCCTCACGCAGGAAAGCATTTTTAACCTGATAATGAATTTGATAATGATAGTCGCCTTGAGGCAAGAAACGTTGTTTATCGCCCACGACGATACTCATTAAACCGATATGCCAGTCAAGATGCCAGGGTTCAGGAACACCATCACGGGTGACGCCAACAATATGATAGTTCAGCAGTGCAGCGTCCCCATCAGGCTGCATCCAGAGTCGTGGTAAATCACGATAAAATCCGTGCTTAATCTGCTGATTTCGCGCCTGAAAATGAATATTTTCTTTGATGTCGAGCCCCCCATCCGGTTGCAGAGTGGCTTCAACATCAAAGAGCGAGATCCCTTCTTCATAAAAAGGGATCTCCGTGTTTTTCGGATAACTCAACGAAGAGAAAAAAAGCCCAACTATCAACAGCAAAATGCAGCGATATATCCCTGCCATAGTCTTCCATCCGTGGAACGCAATTTGTTATAAGAAAGGCTTCACATCACCTACGCCTTCACGCACCACGACCGGCGTATCATCAGTAAGATCAATAACCGTTGTTGGTTTCTGCCCGAGATAGCCGCCGTGAATAATCAAGTCCACCTGTTTTTCCAGACGGTCTTTAATTTCTTCCGGATCGGATTCGGTAAATTCGCTGCCTGGCAGCATTAGCGAAGTGGAAAGCATCGGTTCGCCCAGTGCTTCAAGCAACGCCTGCGCAATCGGGTTAGAAGGCACACGCATACCGATGGTTTTGCGTTTTTCCTGCAACAGACGGCGTGGCACCTCCTTCGTCCCTTTCAGGATGAAGGTGTAGTTGCCCGGCGTGTTGTTTTTCATCAAACGAAACGCAACGTTATCCACGAATGAATAGGTCGAGAGCTCAGAAAGATCGCGACACATCAGGGTAAAGTTGTGACCGTCCGGCAGCTGGCGAATTCGACAAATACGCTCCATGGCGTTTTTATCTTCAATTTTACAGCCGAGCGCATAGCCGGAATCGGTTGGATAAACAATCACCCCGCCTTTACGCACGATCTCCACCGCCTGGTTGATCAGACGTTGCTGCGGATTATCAGGATGAATATAAAAAAACTGGCTCATAATTCCCTCTCTGTGGTGTTCTGCGGCTGTTCCCATAGCTGCCAGACGCCTTCAACGCCTGCAGGCAGCCAGAGTTTACGACCCAGTTCAATCCACGGGCACGGCTGATGAAAATCAGATCCTTGTGATGCCCATAAATGATGCTGACGCGCAAGTGTCGCCAGCTGGGTGCGTTCATTGGGCGATTGCTGGCACTGCGCGACTTCCATCGCGTCGCCGTGGTGTTCAGCAAAATGCGCAACCAATCTTTTCAGACATTTAGCACTAAGATTGTACCGCCCAGGATGAGCTAGCACCGCCTTACCGCCAGAATGATGAATGACATCAATAGCTTGTTCTATTGTACACCACTGTGGCGGAACGTATCCGGTTTTCCCGCGCGCCAGATATTTTTTAAAGACATCCGCCATTGAACTGGCTTTGCCGCACTCCACAAGGAAACGAGCAAAATGACCGCGCGTCACCGCACCGCCCTGCGCCAGTCGTTGCGCGCCTTCCAGCGCACCTGGTATCTGCGCTTTTTCAAGTCTTTCGGCAATCAGCTGCGCCCGCTGATTGCGCCGTTCTGTCTGCTGCGCGAGGAACTCACACATTAGCGGATGAGTAATATCAATATTCAGCCCGACAATATGAATTTCATGATTTTCCCAGACCGTGGAGATTTCCACGCCGGGAATAAGATTCAGCGCCAGTCCCGAACGTGAAATTTCCTCTCTTGCTGGTGAGATTGCAGCTGTGGTGTCATGGTCGGTGATCGCCAGGGTGCCGACGCGCATCTCGACTGCACGGTGCACCAATGCTTCTGGCGTCAGGCAGCCATCGGAAGCTGTGGTATGGCTGTGCAGGTCGTAAATCACTGCGTAATTCGTGTCGCTCAAGGCGCACTCCCGTTCTGGATAATGTTTTTTGCGCCGACATCATAACGGTTCTGGCAAATATTCTGAAATGAGCTGTTGACAATTAATCATCGAACTAGTTAACTAGTACGCAAGTTCACGTAAAAAGGGTATCGACAATGAAAGCAATTTTCGTACTGAAAGGTTGGTGGCGCACTTCCTGAAACGGGCAGTGTATTCACCATGCGTAAAGCAATCAGATACCCAGCCCGCCTGATGAGCGGGCTTTTTTTTGAACAAAATTAGAGAATAACAATGCAAACACAAAAACCGACTCTTGAACTGCTAACCTGCGAAGGCGCTTATCGCGACAACCCGACTGCGCTTTTTCACCAGTTGTGTGGGAATCGTCCAGCAACGCTGCTGCTGGAATCCGCAGATATCGACAGCAAAGATGATTTAAAAAGCCTGCTGCTGGTAGACAGTGCGCTGCGCATTACAGCATTAGGTGACACTGTCACAATTCAGGCACTTTCCGGCAATGGCGAAGCCCTGTTGGCACTACTGGATAACGCCCTGCCTGCGGGTGTGGAAAATGAACAATCACCAAACTGCCGTGTGCTGCGCTTCCCCCCTGTCAGTCCACTGCTGGATGAAGACGCCCGCTTATGCTCCCTTTCGGTTTTTGACGCTTTCCGCTTATTGCAGAATCTGTTGAATGTACCGAAGGAAGAACGAGAAGCAATGTTCTTCGGCGGCCTGTTCTCTTATGACCTTGTGGCGGGGTTTGAAGATTTACCGCAACTGTCAGCGGAAAATAACTGCCCTGATTTCTGTTTTTATCTCGCTGAAACGCTGATGGTGATTGACCATCAGAAAAAAAGCACCCGCATTCAGGCCAGTCTTTTTGCTCCGAATGAAGAAGAAAAACAACGTCTCACTGCTCGCCTGAACGATCTTCGCCAGCAGCTGACCGAAACCGCGCCACCGCTGCCGGTGGTTTCCGTGCCGCATATGCATTGTGAATGTAACCAGAGCGATGAAGAGTTCGGTGGCGTAGTGCGTTTGTTGCAAAAAGCGATTCGCGCCGGAGAAATTTTCCAGGTGGTGCCATCTCGCCGTTTCTCTCTGCTCTGCCCGTCACCGCTGGCGGCCTATTACGTGCTGAAAAAGAGTAATCCCAGCCCGTATATGTTTTTTATGCAGGATAATGATTTCACCCTGTTTGGCGCGTCGCCGGAGAGCTCGCTCAAGTATGACGCCACCAGCCGCCAGATTGAGATCTACCCGATTGCCGGAACACGTCCACGCGGTCGTCGTGCCGATGGTTCGCTGGACAGAGACCTCGACAGCCGCATCGAACTGGAAATGCGTACCGATCATAAAGAGCTTTCTGAACATCTGATGCTGGTGGATCTCGCCCGTAATGATCTGGCACGCATTTGCACCCCCGGCAGCCGCTACGTCGCCGATCTCACCAAAGTTGACCGTTACTCTTACGTGATGCACCTGGTCTCCCGCGTGGTCGGTGAGCTGCGCCACGATCTCGACGCCCTGCACGCTTACCGCGCCTGTATGAATATGGGGACGTTAAGCGGTGCACCGAAAGTACGCGCTATGCAGTTAATTGCCGAGGCGGAAGGTCGTCGCCGCGGCAGCTACGGCGGCGCGGTAGGTTATTTCACCGCGCATGGCGATCTCGACACCTGCATTGTGATCCGCTCGGCACTGGTGGAAAACGGTATCGCCACCGTGCAAGCCGGTGCTGGCGTGGTACTTGATTCTGTTCCGCAGTCGGAAGCCGACGAAACCCGTAATAAAGCCCGCGCTGTACTGCGCGCTATTGCCACCGCGCATCATGCACAGGAGACGTTCTGATGGCTGACATTCTGCTGCTCGATAATATCGACTCTTTTACTTACAACCTGGCAGATCAGTTGCGCAGCAATGGTCATAACGTGGTGATTTACCGCAACCATATTCCGGCGCAGACCTTAATTGAACGCCTGGCGACAATGAGCAATCCGGTGCTGATGCTTTCTCCTGGCCCCGGTGTGCCAAGCGAAGCCGGTTGTATGCCAGAACTCCTCACCCGCCTGCGCGGCAAGCTGCCAATTATTGGCATTTGCCTCGGTCATCAGGCGATTGTCGAAGCTTATGGGGGGTATGTCGGTCAGGCGGGCGAAATTCTTCACGGTAAAGCCTCCAGCATTGAACACGACGGTCAGGCGATGTTTGCCGGATTAACAAACCCGCTGCCAGTGGCGCGTTATCACTCGCTGGTTGGCAGTAACATTCCGGCCGGTTTAACCATCAACGCCCATTTTAATGGCATGGTGATGGCAGTGCGTCACGATGCAGATCGCGTTTGTGGATTCCAGTTCCATCCGGAATCCATTCTTACTACCCAGGGCGCTCGCCTGCTGGAACAAACATTGGCCTGGGCGCAGCAGAAACTGGAACCGACTAACACGCTGCAACCGATTCTGGAAAAACTGTATCAGGCGCAGACGCTTAGCCAGCAAGAAAGCCACCAGCTGTTTTCAGCAGTGGTGCATGGCGAGCTGAAGCCAGAACAGCTCGCGGCGGCTCTGGTAAGCATGAAAATTCGCGGCGAGCACCCAAACGAAATCGCCGGAGCAGCAACCGCGCTACTGGAAAACGCCGCGCCGTTCCCGCGCCCGGATTATCTGTTTGCCGATATCGTCGGTACCGGTGGTGACGGCAGCAACAGTATCAATATTTCTACCGCCAGTGCTTTTGTCGCCGCGGCCTGTGGGCTGAAAGTGGCGAAACACGGCAACCGTAGCGTCTCCAGTAAATCCGGCTCGTCGGATCTGCTGGCGGCGTTCGGTATTAATCTTGATATGAACGCCGATAAATCGCGCCAGGCGCTGGATGAGTTAGGCGTCTGTTTCCTCTTTGCGCCGAAATATCACACCGGATTCCGCCACGCGATGCCGGTTCGCCAGCAACTGAAAACCCGCACCCTGTTCAATGTGCTGGGGCCATTGATTAACCCGGCGCATCCGCCGCTGGCGCTAATTGGTGTTTATAGTCCGGAACTGGTGCTGCCGATTGCCGAAACCTTGCGCGTGCTGGGGTATCAACGCGCTGCGGTAGTGCACAGCGGCGGGATGGATGAAGTTTCATTACACGCGCCGACAATCGTTGCCGAACTGCATGACGGTGAAATTAAGAGCTATCAGCTAACTGCAGAAGATTTTGGCCTGACACCCTACCACCAGGAGCAACTGGCAGGCGGAACACCGGAAGAAAACCGTGACATTTTAACACGCTTGTTACAAGGTAAAGGCGACGCCGCCCATGAAGCAGCCGTCGCGGCGAATGTCGCCATGTTAATGCGCCTGCATGGCCATGAAGATCTGCAAGCCAATGCGCAAACCGTTCTTGAGGTACTGCGCAGTGGTTCCGCTTACGACAGAGTCACCGCACTGGCGGCACGAGGGTAAATGATGCAAACCGTTTTAGCGAAAATCGTCGCAGACAAGGCGATTTGGGTAGAAACCCGCAAAGAGCAGCAACCGCTGGCCAGTTTTCAGAATGAGGTTCAGCCGAGCACGCGACATTTTTATGATGCACTTCAGGGTGCACGCACGTCGTTTATTCTGGAGTGCAAAAAAGCGTCGCCGTCAAAAGGCGTGATCCGTGATGATTTCGATCCGGCACGCATTGCCGCCATTTATAAACATTACGCTTCGGCAATTTCGGTGCTGACTGATGAGAAATATTTTCAGGGGAGCTTTGATTTCCTCCCCATCGTCAGCCAAATCGCCCCGCAGCCGATTTTATGTAAAGACTTCATTATCGATCCTTACCAGATCTATCTGGCGCGCTATTACCAGGCCGATGCCTGCTTATTAATGCTTTCAGTACTGGATGACGAACAATATCGCCAGCTTGCTGCCGTCGCCCACAGTCTGGAGATGGGTGTGCTGACCGAAGTCAGTAATGAAGAGGAACTGGAGCGTGCCATTGCATTGGGGGCAAAGGTCGTTGGCATCAACAACCGCGATCTGCGTGATTTGTCGATTGATCTCAACCGTACCCGCGAGCTTGCGCCGAAACTGGGGCACAACGTGACGGTAATCAGCGAATCCGGCATCAATACTTACGCTCAGGTGCGCGAGTTAAGCCACTTCGCTAACGGTTTTCTGATTGGTTCGGCGTTGATGGCCCATGACGATTTGAACGCCGCCGTGCGCCGGGTGTTGCTGGGTGAGAATAAAGTATGTGGCCTGACGCGTGGGCAAGATGCTAAAGCAGCTTATGACGCGGGCGCGATTTACGGTGGGTTGATTTTTGTTGCGACATCACCGCGTTGCGTCAACGTTGAACAGGCGCAGGAAGTGATGGCTGCGGCACCGTTGCAGTATGTTGGCGTGTTCCGCAATCACGATATTGCCGATGTGGTGGACAAAGCTAAGGTGTTATCACTTGCGGCAGTGCAACTGCATGGTAATGAAGATCAACAATATATCGACACATTGCGTGGCGCGCTGCCCGCAAACATTGCCATCTGGAAAGCATTAAGCGTCGGTGAAACCCTGCCCGCCCGCGAGCTTCAGCACGTTGATAAATATGTTTTAGACAACGGCCAGGGTGGAAGCGGGCAACGTTTCGACTGGTCACTGTTAAACGGTCAATCGCTTGGCAACGTTCTGCTGGCGGGGGGCTTAGGCGCAGATAACTGCGTGGAAGCGGCACAAACCGGCTGCGCCGGACTTGATTTTAATTCTGCTGTAGAGTCGCAACCGGGCATCAAAGACGCACGTCTTTTGGCCTCGGTTTTCCAGACGCTGCGCGCATATTAAGGAAAGGAACAATGACAACATTACTTAACCCCTATTTTGGTGAGTTTGGCGGCATGTACGTGCCACAAATCCTGATGCCTGCTCTGCGCCAGCTGGAAGAAGCTTTTGTCAGCGCGCAAAAAGATCCTGAATTTCAGGCCCAGTTCAACGACCTGCTGAAAAACTATGCCGGGCGTCCAACCGCACTCACCAAATGCCAGAACATCACGGCTGGCACTAACACCACGCTGTATCTCAAGCGCGAAGATTTGCTGCACGGCGGCGCGCATAAAACTAACCAGGTGCTCGGTCAGGCTTTACTGGCGAAGCGGATGGGTAAAACCGAAATCATCGCCGAAACCGGTGCCGGTCAGCATGGCGTGGCGTCGGCCCTTGCCAGCGCCCTGCTCGGCCTGAAATGCCGTATTTATATGGGTGCCAAAGACGTTGAACGCCAGTCGCCTAACGTTTTTCGTATGCATTTAATGGGCGCGGAAGTGATCCCGGTGCATAGCGGTTCCGCGACGCTGAAAGATGCCTGTAATGAGGCGCTGCGCGACTGGTCCGGCAGTTATGAAACCGCGCACTATATGCTGGGCACCGCAGCTGGCCCACATCCTTATCCGACCATTGTCCGTGAGTTCCAGCGGATGATTGGCGAAGAAACCAAAGCACAGATTCTGGAAAGAGAAGGTCGCCTGCCGGATGCGGTTATCGCTTGTGTTGGCGGCGGTTCAAATGCCATCGGCATGTTTGCTGATTTCATCAACGAAACCGACGTCGGCCTGATTGGTGTGGAGCCTGGCGGTCACGGTATCGAAACCGGCGAGCACGGCGCACCGTTAAAACATGGTCGCGTGGGCATCTATTTCGGTATGAAAGCGCCGATGATGCAAACCGAAGACGGGCAGATTGAAGAATCTTACTCCATTTCTGCCGGACTGGATTTCCCGTCTGTCGGCCCACAACACGCGTATCTCAACAGCACTGGGCGCGCTGATTATGTGTCAATTACCGATGATGAAGCACTGGAAGCCTTCAAAACACTCTGCCTGCACGAAGGGATTATCCCGGCGCTGGAGTCCTCCCACGCCCTGGCCCATGCGCTGAAAATGATGCGCGAAAACCCGGAAAAAGAGCAGCTACTGGTGGTTAACCTTTCCGGTCGCGGCGATAAAGACATCTTCACCGTTCACGATATTTTGAAAGCTCGAGGGGAAATCTGATGGAACGCTACGAATCTCTGTTTGCCCAGTTGAAGGAGCGCAAAGAAGGCGCATTCGTTCCTTTCGTCACGCTCGGTGATCCGGGCATTGAGCAGTCGCTGAAAATTATCGACACGCTAATTGAAGCCGGTGCTGACGCGCTGGAGTTAGGTATCCCCTTCTCCGACCCACTGGCGGATGGCCCGACGATTCAAAACGCCACACTGCGTGCCTTTGCGGCAGGTGTGACCCCGGCACAGTGCTTTGAGATGCTGGCACTGATTCGCCAGAAGCACCCGACCATTCCCATCGGCCTTTTGATGTATGCCAACCTGGTGTTTAACAAAGGCATTGATGAGTTTTATGCCCAGTGCGAGAAAGTCGGCGTCGATTCGGTGCTGGTTGCCGATGTGCCAGTGGAAGAGTCCGCTCCCTTCCGCCAGGCCGCGTTGCGTCATAATGTCGCACCTATCTTTATTTGCCCGCCGAATGCCGACGATGATTTGCTGCGCCAGATAGCCTCCTACGGTCGTGGATACACCTATTTATTGTCACGTGCGGGCGTGACCGGCGCAGAAAACCGCGCCGCGTTACCCCTCAATCATCTGGTCACGAAGCTGAAAGAATACAATGCTGCGCCTCCATTGCAGGGCTTTGGTATTTCCGCCCCGGATCAGGTAAAAGCAGCGATTGATGCAGGAGCTGCGGGCGCGATTTCTGGTTCGGCCATCGTTAAAATCATCGAGCAACATATTAATGAGCCAGAGAAAATGCTGGCGGCACTGAAAGCTTTTGTACAACCGATGAAAGCGGCGACGCGCAGTTAATCCCACAGCCGCCAGTTCCGCTGGCGGCATTTTAACTTTCTTTAACGAAGCTGGAAAAATCCTAAATTCATTTATTATTTATCTTTTTACCGTTTCGCTTACCCCTGTCGAACGTCAACTTACGTCTTTTTTCCGCCCAACAGTAATATAATCAAACAAATTAATCCCGCAACATAACACCAGTAAAATAAATAATTTTCTCTAAGTCACTTATTCCTCAGGCAATTGTTAATATATCCAGAATGTTCCTCATAATATATTTTCCCTCTTTCTTCTCGTTGCGCTTAATTTGACTAATTTTCATTAGCGACTAATTTTAATGAGTGTCGACACACAACACTCATATTAATGAAACAATGCAACGCAACGGGAGAAATAACATGGCCGAACATCGTGGTGGTTCAGGAAATTTCGCCGAAGACCGTGAAAAGGCATCCGACGCTGGCCGTAAAGGCGGTCAGCATAGCGGCGGTAATTTTAAAAATGATCCGCAACGCGCATCTGAAGCGGGTAAAAAAGGCGGTCAACAAAGCGGTGGTAATAAATCAGGCAAATCCTGATTCACCGTTAATTATTAATATCAGCTGATAAAGATAATTGCATCTGCGGGCCGTATGGCTCGCAGTGATTTCACTGGAGAAAAATATGAATATGAAGACCATTGAAGATGTATTTATTCACCTGCTTTCAGATACCTACAGCGCAGAAAAACAATTAACCCGGGCACTGGCAAAACTCGCAAGAGCAACATCAAACGAAAAATTAAGTCAGGCTTTTCATGCGCACCTCGAGGAAACTCATGGACAGATTGAACGTATTGATCAAGTTGTGGAGTCCGAATCGAACCTGAAAATTAAGCGCATGAAATGTGTGGCAATGGAAGGTCTAATTGATGAAGCTAATGAGGTCATCGAAAGCACCGAGAAAAACGAAGTGCGTGATGCCGCACTGATTGCCGCTGCACAGAAGGTCGAGCACTATGAGATCGCCAGTTACGGGACCTTAGCAACGCTGGCTGAACAATTAGGTTATCGTAAAGCAGCGAAGCTTCTGAAAGAAACCCTGGAAGAAGAAAAGGCCACCGACATCAAACTGACTGATCTGGCACTTAATAACGTAAATAAGAAAGCCGAAAATAAAGCCTGAAATATGAACTTTAACTTTTAGTCATTTTATAAAGAGGACATTTTCATGAATCGTATTGAACATTATCATGACTGGTTACGTGACGCCCACGCAATGGAAAAGCAAGCCGAATCTATGCTTGAATCCATGGCTAGTCGTATAGATAATTATCCTGAACTACGCGCTCGTATTGAACAACATCTTAGTGAAACCAAAAACCAGATTGTTCAACTGGAAACTATTCTTGATCGTAATGACATTTCACGTTCAGTCATTAAAGATTCCATGAGTAAAATGGCTGCGCTTGGGCAGTCAATCGGTGGTATATTCCCTTCTGATGAAATAGTCAAAGGCTCTATTAGCGGATATGTCTTCGAGCAATTTGAAATCGCCTGTTACACCTCACTATTAGCAGCAGCAAAAAATGCCGGTGATACAGCTTCAATTCCAACCATCGAAGCGATTTTAAATGAGGAAAAAGAAATGGCCGACTGGCTGATTCAGCATATTCCGCAAACAACTGAGAAATTTTTAATTCGCTCTGAAACTGATGGCGTAGAAGCGAAGAAATAATACCCTTTATACCATGTCCTTATTGACCCCGTATATTACGGGGTCGTTTTTGTGCGGAATTAAAAACGATATCCTGCTGAGAACATAAACACCCACGGATCGAGGCGTACGCTATCGTGTTGCTGTGCACCGCCCAGCTTATAATTGGCGGTGGTATCGATATCCATGTACCACACTGACATGTTAACCAACCAGTCACGGTTAATCAGATAATCAACCCCCACCTGCCCGGCAGCTCCCCAGGAATCTTTCAGACTGAGATCGGAAAGCCCCGCCTCTTTGCCATGATCGTTAAATCCATTATCAAAGAAGGTGGTGTAGTTAATACCTGCCCCAACGTAAGGACGGAATTTGCTGCTGGCATCACCAAAATACCACTGCGCCATCAGTGTTGGCGGCAGATGATGAACGGTTGCAATATCGCCGGTCGCCCGGGTGCCGATCTTATGGCGGAACGGCGTCGCTGCCAGCAATTCCACACCAATGTTATCGGTCGCCATATAAGTAAACGTCAGGCCCAGTTGCGTGTTATTGGTCACGCTGAATCCACCCAGACTTCCTAACGTACCACCAGCACCTTCTGTTGGACGTACGGTTGCAGAACCTGCACGCATAAAAAATTCGCCTGCTTCATGCGCAAAGGCACTGCCAGAGAGAAGAGTTGTTACTGCCAAAGCCGCCACTGTTAACTTTTTCATATCCGCTCCGTCGTTATGGTTATAAAAACGTGACGAATATACCTACATTGGAGTAACAAATGATCCTACATAGATCACATTACATATGATAATTCACCCTTTATTGATCTGGATTAATTTAGAAGTTGCATTGAGAATCCTGGTTAACGTGATTTAAATCAATTTTTAAATATTTTCGCTACGCAAATATTAACTCGTTCGCCACTTGCCGCGGTTTGCCCACGCCTGAAGGCCAGCAATTACCTCCGCTTTACAAAGATATGCTTTTCCATACAAGACCTGATGCTGCCACCCGAGGCTTAACCAGGGTACAATTGCCCGCTAATTAACACCTGCATAAAACTCAAGGAGAGTGCATGTCTATCACGGCGCAGTCCGTATACCGTGACACCGGAAATTTCTTCCGTAATCAATTTATGACCATTCTGTTGGTATCGTTGCTATGTGCGTTTATCACAGTGGTGTTAGGGCATGTTTTCTCACCCAGTGATGCACAGCTTGCGCAGCTCAATGACGGCGTGCCCGTTAGCGGCAGTAGTGGGTTGTTCGACCTGGTTCAGAATATGTCACCGGAACAGCAACAAATTTTGCTGCAGGCTTCAGCGGCGTCCACTTTTTCAGGATTAATCGGTAACGCCATTCTCGCCGGAGGCGTAATATTAATTATCCAGCTGGTGTCTGCGGGTCAGAGAGTCAGTGCGCTGCGAGCTATTGGTGCCAGTGCGCCGATATTGCCAAAGTTATTTATTCTGATTTTTCTGACTACCCTTTTAGTACAGATTGGCATCATGCTGGTGGTCGTTCCGGGAATTATCATGGCCATTTTACTGGCTCTGGCACCGGTGATGTTGGTACAGGACAAAATGGGCGTTTTTGCCTCGATGCGTAGCAGTATGCGGCTGACTTGGGCGAATATGCGTCTGGTGGCACCCGCAGTACTGAGCTGGTTGCTGGCAAAGACACTGTTGCTGCTTTTTGCCTCTTCTTTTGCCGCATTAACCCCGGAAATTGGTGCCGTACTGGCGAACACCTTGAGCAACCTGATTTCAGCCGTACTGCTCATCTATCTGTTCCGCCTGTATATGTTGATTCGCCAATAACCTTAAGCATTTGATTACGGAATCGTAAAATGAAGCAGTTTCTTGATTTTTTACCGCTGGTTGTCTTTTTCGCGTTTTACAAGATTTATGACATCTATGCGGCTACTGCGGCGCTGATCGTCGCCACGGCGATTGTGCTTATATATAGCTGGGTTCGCTTTCGTAAGGTTGAGAAGATGGCCCTGATCACTTTTGTTCTGGTGGTCGTCTTCGGTGGCTTGACGCTGTTCTTCCACAATGATGAGTTTATTAAATGGAAGGTTACTGTCATTTATGCCCTGTTTGCAGGTGCCCTGTTAGTCAGCCAATGGGTGATGAAAAAGCCGCTAATTCAGCGGATGCTGGGTAAAGAACTCACGCTGCCGCAACCGGTATGGTCGAAGCTGAATCTGGCCTGGGCTGTTTTCTTTATCCTTTGCGGTCTGGCAAACATCTACATCGCATTCTGGCTGCCGCAAAATATTTGGGTCAACTTTAAAGTGTTTGGCCTGACCGCTCTTACCTTAATCTTCACATTGTTAAGCGGTATCTATATCTACCGCCACATGCCGCAGGAAGATAAATCCTAACCAGACTGCCAGTCCTTCGGGGCTGGCACTGTATCTCCTCTGTTCTCCTCAGGAAAATCATAGTAGCATCGCGCCTGTGATTTTCCTTTTAAGTCGGTTTTACCATGTCTACAACACATAACGTCCCTCAGGGCGATCTTGTTTTACGTACTTTAGCCATGCCCGCCGATACCAATGCCAATGGTGACATCTTTGGTGGTTGGTTAATGTCACAAATGGATATTGGCGGCGCTATTCTGGCGAAAGAAATTGCCCACGGTCGCGTAGTGACCGTGCGGGTTGAAGGAATGACTTTCTTACGACCGGTTGCGGTCGGCGATGTAGTGTGCTGCTATGCACGCTGTGTCCAGAAAGGGACGACATCGGTCAGCATTAATATTGAAGTGTGGGTGAAAAAAGTCGCGTCTGAACCCATCGGGCAACGCTATAAAGCGACAGAAGCATTATTTAAGTATGTCGCGGTTGATCCTGAAGGAAAACCTCGCGCCTTACCTGTTGAGTAATAATCAAAAGCCTCCGGTCGGAGGCTTTTGACTTTCTGCTTACTGAATTTCGGTGGTGCCGTTAATTTTAAACAGGATATTCACCACAATCCCACTGCCTGGCTTACCCGGCTCATAACGCCATCTGCGCATCGCATTTTTCACCTCACGCTCAAACATGTTCGCAGGCTTGGCTGAGAGGATTTGCACGTTATCCACGCGACCATCCGGCGTGACATCAAATTTAACTTTAACCTGCCCTTCAATGCGCAATGCCTGTGCTCGTGCCGGATACTGCGGCTGATTGCGGCTTAATGCGCGTGGTCCTGAAGCCACACTGGTAACCGGCTTGCTGGTTGCAGCCGTTGCCGTACTTGATGTCGGGCGCGCGGGTGCCGTATTTTCAAACGGTGATGCCGGACGCGACTCTACGGGTTTGACATCGCGTTTTGGCTGCTCCTGTACCTTTTTCACCGGCTTCGGTTTTGGCTTAGGTTTCGGCTTCGGCTTTTCAATGACCACCGGTGCTTCTTTTGGCGGTTCGGGGATCGGCTCAGGTTCCGGTTCTGCCTCTACCACCGGCTCCGGTGGTGGCTGAACGGCTTGTGGCGGTTCGAGATCCGCAGGCGCAACCATCGTGACAGAAATTGGCTGCGCAGGCGCAGGTAGTTCAATAACCTGATGTACCGAGGTATAGAGCAGACCCGCCACAACAGCACCATGAATGCAGACCGAAAGTAACGTCGGCCAGGGGAAGCGGCGAGGTAAATCAAGGGTCATTGTATTGTAGCTATTCGGCATTGTAGCATTAGCCATAACGTTTATAAGTTCATCTTTAAATGATAATCAATTGCATGGGAGTTTATCACCATGAGAAGTGTAATAACATACTTGAGATTCTCATCAGCCACACAAGGTGCTGATTCAACCAGACGACAAAATGAGCTATTCAAACAGTGGTTAAGGAAGAATAGCGATGCTCAGGTAGTGGCATCTTTCAATGATGAAGGTCTATCCGGTTACAAAGGTAAACACTTATCAGGGCAATTTGGGGATATGCTCTCCCGCATTGAATCAGGGGAGTTTCCAGAAGGGACAATTTTACTAGTCGAAGCTATCGACCGCATAGGCCGCCTTGAACATCTTGAAACAGAAGCCTTGATGAATCGCATTATTGCTCATGGTATCGAGATTCACACTCTACAGGATGGGCTAATCTACACAAGGGATGCTCTATCCGATGATTAGGAATCTCAATCATTCAGCGGGTTAAAAGCTACATAGCGCATCAGGAGAGTAAACAGAAGTCTTTCCGTGTTAGTCAGAAATGGGAACAACGTGCAAAGCTTGCCCTTGCTGGTGAACAACGTTTAACAAGGAATGTTCCCGGATGGATTGACCCTGAGACTTTTAAACTCAATGAACATGCTGAAACTGTACGCTTGATTTTCAAACTGCTGTTAGATGGTGAAAGTCTGCATAACATTGCACGTCACCTACAAAGCAACGGTATAAGGTCTTTTAGTCGCCGTAAAGATGCTAACGGGTTTAGTGTTCACTCTGTACGCACTATCTTAAGGTCAGAGACAGCGATAGGCACGTTACCAGCATCACAACGTAATGACCGCCCCGCTATACCGAACTACTACGAAGCCGCTATAGATGCTTCAACGTTCAATAAAGCTCAAGAGATTCTTGGTAAGAACCGTATAGGCCGTACACCTGCAAGTGATAATCCATTAACGATTAACATCTTCAAAGGTCTGTTTAGGTGTCAGTGCGGGGCTAGTGTTCACCCTACAGGGACTAAGAATAAGTATCAGGGCGTTTATCGGTGTAATAACCATCTTGACGGTCGCTGTGATGTTCCACCGTTGAAGCGTAAACCGTTTGACCGATGGATGATTGATAATTTTCTGGGGATGATTGACGTTGTTAGTGACGGGGAAACTGAGAGGAGGATTGCAGCGCTACAGCATGAGGTTGAAACTGTCACAGCCAGAATCAAGAAAGCTACCGCCCTACTTCTTGAAATGGATGACATTACAGAGTTGAAAGCACAGGTGAAGGAACTGAACCAAAAGCGCACAGAACTACAGACTACTATTGACACTCTGAAGCGTAAAACTTCACTCACTGACAAGGAACTACCCCAACTTAAAGATATTGACCTTATGACTAAAGCGGGTCGTGTCGAGTGTCAGTTGATTTTGTCCAAGCATCTAAAGGGGCTGACATTGGGTAAGGATTCGGTAACTGTAACGCTACAGAACGACACTGAAATAACCATACCTACAAACCCGTTACCGCTAAATGATGGAACATCAATCTTTGAAATTGCTGATAAAGAGCTACTAGAAATAGACGCTTATCAACTGTAACTTTCAGGGGCTATGAAGCCCCTTTTTACGTCTTAATAAGTACCGCGCTTATTAGGGTTCACACTGTACTTCTTCAAAGTGCTACTAAGCGCCTTTGTAGCTCCAGCATTAGCGGAGTCTGTGAAGGTACTTTCACCATTTTTTACCGTAACATTCCTAGAACAATTCAGACGGGCTTTTAACTGTTCGTCGGTAAGTTCATTTGAAGAACGGTTATAAAGCTCCTTACAAGCCAGCATAGGCGTATTCTTGCTACGGTCTGTCGTTGTGTTACCAATGCTCTTTTTGGAGGTTACCCCATCGTCTTTGGTAGTTGCTGTTTTACCAGTTGCTGCACTCACATCTGTAGTCCCTAGCACAGCTTTAAAATCCACACCTTGGAAGGTCATCTGAATACGAAGACCATTTGAAATGGTATGTTCTTTAGATGCCTTAAATTGGGTAATAACAGCATCATCAATCTTGATTCCATCCTTACAGACAATAGTAATAATCTGTTTCTGGTCTCTCCATGTTTCTACTGTGCTAATAAAGTTCTCTACAAGTTGCCCTTGTCTGGTTCTTAAAAGAGAACCGCTTGAATCAACTACTACAACACCTGAGATAGTGATTGTTTTAGGTGCTCTTTGAACGTTATCTGTAATGGTCTGCCCAGACTGCATAGCCTGAGTTGTCACCATCATAGGGGAGTCATATTCCATATTCTCAGTCGCCGACAGTGACAGAAAGTTATCTGGGTTACCTTGCAGATGGAAATAAACCCCATCCTTTCCGCTATATCGGAGTTGTTTTGTATCAAACATTATTTCATTCCTATATCGAAGTCTGTTAAGCGTTAGCTACGTGAAATCTAATTTTTGATGTTGGTATCTGTTCAGAAGAAATCACGTAGCTCTTTACTATTACTCTTCTGGATAGCCTGAGCTAATTAGCATATCCGCTGTGAACTGGTCACTAGCTGCTTGTGTAAATCTAAAGAATGCTGATTCATCAGGTTTAATAGTTGCTTCACCAGTGATATTCACAGGGATAGGCTTCTTGGTTTCTGCTGTTAGAGCATCTACCTTTCTCCCCAACTCTGATACAGCAATAGCTAATTGAGCATTGCTATTCACAATATCACCCGTAATAGCTGGTGTACTTGACTCAGTGTTATTCACAAAGTTATTCATTGGCTCTTGGAAACCAGCAATCTTTGTAGCTGCATTATTAAACCAACCTTTCACATCACCCATAGTAAATACTGGTTTAAGTCCAGATTCTTTAGCTAACCCTGGTAATTTAGCTTGTGCTTCCATTCGTTCAGGTGTTGAAGATAGTCTTTCATAACCTGCATAAACTGCACTACCAGCTAATAGAATATTCCCAAGATTAAATCTTGATGGCTTCCCATTCTTTTTATTTACGTTATCTGTTGTTGTATTGGCTACCTGACCTAATCTTGTGATAGCAGTCATAAGCCCGTAAATACTTCTGGTAACACCAACAACCTTATTTACAGCAATAACACCAGCCAAGACTTTTAAGCTATTAATCAAGCCAGAACCTAAAGCATCAACTACTTTCTTTTGTTCATTGGTTAAACCACGATAAGCTAATGTCACCTCATCGAAGAACGCTCTCACCCTGTAACTAATATCGGTCATGCTATCAACACCATGTGACATAGAAGTCATGAGACTACCAAGACTTTCACCTAATGTTTTACCACTTCCACCAAGACTATTTAAAAGATTGGTCAAGCTTCTGGTAAAATCTTGCAGACCACTTTCAGAACCTCTGAAAATACTATCAAGCGTGGTATTCCAAGAGTTTTTCAGGTTCCCTAGTTGTGCCTGAGTACTTTCTGAAATGGCTTTCCAGCCACCTTTAGCGGTGATTTGTTTATTTAACTCTTGAGTAACTTTCTGAAGAGTATCGGCAGATTTTAAAGCTCCCTTTTTCATGGTGTCAAATAGCTCTTGTTCACTCTTTCCAGTTGCTTTAGCGAATACCTGAACCATACCGGGAACAGCTTCAGCTAACTGTCCCTTTAATTCTTCAGCCATCACCTGACCTTTACCAGCCATCTGTGATAATGCTGTTAGTGCTCGCTTAATCTCTTCTTCGCTTCTTCCCATCAGACGAGCATAACCAATCATATTTTTAAAAAGTTCTTCAGAACCCTGAATACCCATAGATTCTTTAGCTGAAGCACCGAAACCAGCAAACTGTGATTGCAGTTCAGCGATATCTAAACCCGTTGTTTGAGCTAATGACTTTGTGAACTCTTTTACTTGACCTGCATCTTTATCAAATACGAAATCAATACTTCTTTCCGATGATGCACGTTGAAGACCAACTTCCATAATCTTCTGATAACTGGCTAATACAGCTTGCATTGAGATAAATGCACCTGCTGTTTTAACTGCTGCTGAAGACAGACTATCAAGACTGTTAGCTGCTTTATTTCCGTTAATGCTGGTGGATGTGTGACCTTTGGCTTTAACAAGCGCTTCTCTTAATGAAGCATTTAGTTTAGCAAGGGATTCATTAAACTTAGAATTATCCATCTGACCAGCTTTACCACTTAATGCGTAAAACTGTGAACGGATGTATTTCTGTAATACAGGGTCAAAACCTTTAAGCTTAGACATGTTAGCCTGATAAGCTGCTCTTACTGCTCGGTCACCTGTATTTTTTCTCGGTTGTCTTGGTTGTTTAAGAGCGCCATTAACTTGACTGGTAAACTGAAATGCTTTTGTGTTTCTTACTCTTTCCTCCAGCTTATTAAAAGTTTTGTTAAGCTTTCTTTCAAGTTGCCCTAAAGAACTTGTCAGATTACTATCAAGCTGTTTTGTATTAATCTTAAACCCTTTGTTCAAGTTCTTTTCAATTCTTTGTGCTGACTGCATAGCGAGCTTTTCAACTCTTTGCAGACCTTTAATAACGTTCTCATTGAAACCTAATTCAACGATAAACGAATCAACTGTAAACTTGCTCATTCATATTTTTCACCTCATACGAAAAAGGAGAGTCACCCAGATAACAATCCAGATAATCTCTCCCGTTGATACTTACTAACTAACCACAACTGATACCCAATGATAATCACCATCTTCACAAATAATTTTTGAACCAACCGGAACACGGTCAATACACCACGTAGGAACTTTGCGAATCTTTGTTTTGCTGTTTGAGGTGACAGGTTGATGCTTACTCTTTACCGTTTTTGGTTTACGTGGTTGGTTTTTAAGTTTTTCACAAACTGCCTTGATAGTTTTTAAACGCTTCTCATACATTATCACCTCACATATAATCAAATAGCCTTACTGTAATTCTTAGGAACGCTCAGGAAGTCATTAAAACTTACAATCTGCGATAATTCTTGCTTGTATTTTTTGGCGATTCTCTGATGGTCACTAATCAACTTAGATAGCCTTGCTTTCATAAGATTAATATCTCGTTCCTTTGCCTTTAACAGTCTCTGTTTTGCAGTCTCTGAAAGTTCTTCGTGCGTCTTATCAGAAACAATCAAAGCCAGCCTTTGTGGTGCTCTGATAGCTCTTTCTGTACGAATAACTTTATGACCTTCAGGTAAATCAGAAATAACTTTACCAATTTCTACAGGGTCATACCCCCAACCATCACGGTCAAATTTTGTGTAATATGCAGAAGGATTAGTTTGCAACTCCATTAGAATAGCCATTTCATCAATCTCATCTTCAATTTTTTCTTGAAGCCTTTCATATTCAGCTTTCATCGCTTCCTGAGAAAGCTTAAGTTGACTGAAGTATTTTCTCTGAAGCTTCAGTTTTAAATTAAGCTCACACTCTGTGTTCATATCAAAATCAATTCTGGTTGTATTCTGATGAACCATTTCGGGTGGCTGATAAGGTTCTTTTCTAAATACACCATGTGACTCTCTCCATGCCCTATCAATAGATTCCTGTAAACTCATTTGAGAAATATCAAGAGCACTTGGCCTGGAATCAATAATTATTTCATGTTCGTTTCTAATAGACATTTATTCACCTCATTGCATTTGTTTATTTCAAGTTTCATAGAAGCACCCTCAATAGCATTCGTAGAGGTGAATGTCTGAAGCGAGTGAGTCGCTATCAAAGGCGCTTATAAGAAAACTGAAAAGCCCTAAACATTTCTGTGAAGGGCTGTGTATGAAAGTTTCAATTCAGGTGAAGACTTTCTTCAAAGACCCTCTAACAAAAGCACTTGAAGAAATGCCCTAAAGTTAAAGATGATTCGGATGAAGCATCTTCATTAGGGCTAATGCCTGTAAGGATTATCAAGAGTTAAATGGTTTTAAGATGGCCTCTCAAATGTGGGATTAAGAAGCCATAATGAAAGCATTGCACTCTCAGATATATTATCCACCAGATGTAGAATGATTGAAAAAAATAGAGAGAATTGCTCTCACCATATATACAATCTTACTATGTACAATGTTATTTGTCAACACATATTTAACATTTCGATAACATCAATTCTTATTCACTGCGTTACCAATCAGGCAGCCAATAAATAATCCAAGAAGAGTCCAGAGAATAACGAGTGTCATTGCATAATCTCACTGTAAGGGTTTAATTCGTTCTGATAAGCCAGGAATACATTCAGCTTTAGTAGTTGCTCTGGGCTTAAATCCAGTCTGCTACACTCTTCAATGATAAAGCGTTTATTGTGTGGGTCTGTTACTTCCAGCTTGTGAACATAGTCACCAAGCTTTATTGTATTGATAGTGTGTTTATCGATATAAGTTGAAGCTTCAAAGCAATTCGCAAAGTGAATATTGAAACCTGACTTGTTCAGGTCAACCAACCAATTCATAGTTTCTTGGTCAACCATAATTTGCATTGGATAATTCATTTCTTAAATCCTCTTTTCAAATCCTTAACAGGAAGCTCTGTAACGAGTTTTAACCCCATTTTTAGGGGTAACCTATAGAGATGAACCACCCACCTTAAAATAAGGGGGCAAAATCGCTTAGAATGCGTTACAGAGCGTCTGAGAAGCTGTTTTAGGGTTTTCTTTAAAAGTCTCGGGCTACCAATAGCCTGATTCGACTTTATTTCGTTCAAACCATTCCGTTGTAACTGCTGTTTTTAATGTTTCGTTTGGGCTGGTGGCGTGAATGAAGATATCCCTTGGATTATGAATATCACCGAAACCATCTTCTTTGATGAGCAGGTCTGATACGTGCCTAATCATTTTATCTGTCAAATATTCGAATTTAATACATAACATTAAACCCCCATAGATAACTTGTGAATCTTGATGCTTAGAAGTCTTGCTAAATCTAGCTCAAAAGTATTTGAAGACTTCAGACTATCAAGGTCATTTTGTGTAATTCTGATATGGTGTCTTGCAGCCTCTAAGCGACTATTAAGTAAATCTTGTTCGTCAATGTCACGATTAATTGCAAGTTTCATCACTGCTGCATGTGATAGCCCTGTAATCTTCTTGATTCGGTTAAGTTCGTCAAAGGCTGTCTTTGTAACTCTGGTTAAAGTGTGCTTAGTCATTATTTAAAATCCTTCTGCTTGTGCGTATACGTCAAATTCAAAGTCTGGTTCACTGGTTGTAAGGCTGATATTTCCCATTTCCGCATGATGATTGATTGCCTCAATAACTTTCATGCAAATGGTGGTTAAGTTAGCGCAATATTTATCACCTGGTAATTCATAGCTAAGTCTAGTTGCTTGACGCTGAAGATAATTTGTTACTGTACTTGAGCTAATCTCATCAAGACTTCGCAGTAAATAGAAAACTTTCCGGTGATAGTTATCCCTTCCAAAACTGCGACAAGTGCCGATAATTAAATCTTCAATTTTTGATGGTAGTTGCTCGTAAGAATCAAAGCTCATCAAGAAAGTTTTTAAGTTATTCTTTGTTGTTTTGCGTGTTGGCATATATCTGCCTCGTGGCGTAATGCTACGAATGACCGATTCAATGTTTTTACGTTCGGATTTGGTAAAGGCTGGTACTTCGTAGCTGGTGGGGGTATCTGTGTAGCTGTAACCGTTGTGTCTGTTGCGTCTCTTGGATTCTTCAAGAAACTTTTGAAATTCTCTGTCGTTCATTCATAAGCTGCCCTCTTGGTATTTGTTAATTTCCTGTTAACTATATATACAATCTTAGCAGTTTCAAAGGCTAATGTCAAGTATTTTTTAACATTTTATTAACATTTATGGTATAATGATTCTATGGGCTGATACATTCCATTCACAGATACAAGGGTGTTGAATGGATTATTTACTACGGCTTTTAACAGAGTCACACAGGTTTGGTTCCTGTGCTTTTGGGGTGTTCGTTGCGCTGCTGATTTACTGGCTTCTGTCAGCCATTATCAGAAAGCACAGACGATTGAAGGTAACTGTGAAAATGTTTGGCGTGGAGGTTAGTCTCTGTGCAGATGACGGGGAAAGGGAGGATTAATAAGAAATTGGCTGGTGGTTGTTCTTCACCAGCATCTTACCTTGAGAGCAAGTCCCTTACAGCCCCATATTGAGCAGCACTTAAAAACACATTAAAATCAACGCATTATATTCACCCATATATAGAACTGCCAAGACCCCTTCACAGTGAAATTCCAAGACTCACTTAGACACAAGGCGATAACCCCAGAAAGGGGGAGCCACTCTTAACCAGCCTTCTTAAGCGACCTTTACAGACCTTGTTCAAGGGAGTCACAATAGATTTTTCTTTCCTCGGTTTCCCGTGTTCCTCGGTTGCCTATTGAGATTTGAAAGACCTCTGTAACTTCCCTCTTAACGAGAGAGAAAGAACATGGTGACCCAAGCGAAGCGCCTCTCTAAAAAGACTTTTTAACTAATTTTGCTCATGATTATAACAAACGATACATTTTATTGACTTGCATCAAAGACAAGTACATTGACAAAATGGTAATATTGGTCTCATGACCTTACTTAACAGATTTTTAAGAGACTTTGAAACGAACTGTTTAACAGGTCACTACCTCTGGTTTCATCGTTCCCTTCTTTTTCTAGGTAGTTTCTGTTAAGTATCTTTTCAGGTATATCTTACAGTCGCTGTTAAGACTGAACCTACCTTCGGTTTTATGGTTCTCTTTCTCCCGTTATAAAGACTTCTGTGCTGATTAAAATCTGTACAGCTTTCAGAGTCTGAAAATTTTTATAAAAATCGTGGTAGCCCCTCTTCATTTCTCCTTCACCGAATTCTTTCGAAATTATCTATCAGATATCTATGTCTGCTAAGTACCCGTCACTAAGCCTAAGCAGCCCCCTTGGCAAAAAAGCAAAATATCATTGACTTTCCCTGTGAATTGATACAGAGACCATCTTCATCTCTTAAGCATACCGATATAGCATACTATTTAGGTATAACTAAACCTCTGTAAAAACCATACCGATTAGCCTTGTAAAATACTTTATCGGTACGATACACTCAACCCATCAAATGAGTAAGGCAAATAAGTACATTATGGCTAACATTGGTTATATTCGAGTTTCATCAATCCAGCAGATTACAGACCGTCAATTAGAAGGGGTTGCACTGGACAAGACATTCACTGATAAAGCATCTGGAAAGAATACAGACCGTCCACAACTAAAGGCTATGCTCGATTATGTTCGTGAAGGTGACACTATCCATGTACACGACCTGTCACGTCTGGGACGTTCTACCGTTGATGTATTAACGCTGGTGGATAAACTTTCACAGAAAGGTATCAAGGTTCACTTTCACAAAGAAGGTCTGATAACTGGTGACGATAACCCCACGTCTAAGATGATTCTCACAATCTTTTCAGCAGTGGCTGAAGCTGAACGTAAAATGATGCTTGAGCGTCAAAGAGAAGGTTATGAAGCTGCTAAAGCTGCTGGTCGTGTAGTTGGAAGGGGTAACGGTAAAGCGGTTGACAGGGAAGGTATTAAAGCTGCTCTTGCTGCTGGTGGCTCAATTGCTAAGGTTGCCGCACAATTCAACGTTGCTAAGTCAACTGTGCAGCGTATTAAGACCGAGGATTAAGGACGACCACCTGACAATCTGAATGCATCTGAGAGCGTGCCATTTCCGCTCAAGCCTTTTTCTTTCTGCCTTTCCCTGACCGTCTTTAGAGATGCAGCCAGAGCATCTTTCGCAACAATATGCGAAATGCTCTTTTTAAAGTCTGCAATGGAAGTACTGTTATCGACTCTTACAAAACCATCAATAGCTACAATCAACTCAGCAGCTTTATCCACCCATTGCCAGTACTCTTCAACAACATCTTCAGTTAACCGTCTGGCTCCTTCAATCGTTTGATTATTAATAGCAATATCTCTTCTAATGCCTTCAAGTTCTCTTCTAAGTTCATCAGCCTGACGTTTTAAGGCATCTGTCTGCTCTTTTTCTTTAGCAATATCCGTATCTGCTTTAGCCTGAGCAAGCTTCTCAGCATTCAATGCTTCAATCTTCTTCTCAGCGGTTTCTTGCTGCATGCTGTATTCAGCCAGTAATGAAGCCTTAACCCCTTCACGCTCCTTTCTTTCTAACCATCGCTTTGTCCATGCTATACCATAATTTAAATATGGCGATATGACAGACAACACAATCCCTACTGTGATAGGTGCTGCTAAATACAACAAATAGAAATTTTCAGCACTTGTGATTTGCTCTATGCGGGTAGTTACTGATGACTTGCTCATGAACAAGACCGCCAAGTTTTGCCAGTTAAAGCCACACCATGAAAGAGCTATGTAACCCCATAAAGGATTTTTCAGACGCTCTTTAACAACATCTTTCACGGAATCTGTGATTGACTCATCACTCATTTAGAAATCTCCCTTTTGCTTTGTGTGACGATTTTATAGCTAACTGAATGATTTAGGGAATGAATTTTATGGTCACAATCGTTATATAGACCTGTATATAGCACTTTTCTAGGAGTCGAGAGAGGGATGACTGATACGACACAGCTTAACCCAAACAGAGCACGTGGAGATTCTTAATATATATCAATAAGTTACATTAAAAAGAGACTGTACTGATACTGCATAGAATCTGTGCATTACTGTATAGACACATGGGAAAATACCGTTAAATTGAATAGATACTCACCTGTTTATGGCCTGTTTTTACCTGTTCTATTGATGAGTGATTTCAGCCACGTTATTACTGACTGCATAGTGGTTTCATGCTGGTAAAAATCTTTAAAACTGATTTCTTTTAACTCAAACGATATCTTTACAGGTTCATCCATACTGGTAAGGATAGCCATGTAATCGCCGTTCACATAGCCTCGCGTAGGTGGGATGTTCTCTTCAGTTATACCTGCCCTTATAACCTTCCAAACTGAGTCATTGAAATTCATCACATCATTACAGAATCGTCCATGTGCTTCCATCATATTACTAACCAGTGCACCCGATTTAGGGCTAAGTTTGTTACCCATTGCATCCATCATTTGTAGTGACGATGCCAGATAATCCAGTTCAGCGATGATTTTGTAAGAGTTCGATTTAACCTCCCATTGCAACGACTCGTCTTTAGGTTCAGATATTGGCGTATGCAATCCATACTGACTATCAAATATTCTTCTTGAATCCTCAACGTATTGGATAGCTGAATAGTAACGTTTATGGAGATTGTGTACTTCTTTATAGAAGTTTTCAGCACTCTCAAGACGCTTGGTTTTAAACCAGTCATTAGCTTTGAATGCAGCCCAGACAGCGGTAGTAGCCATAGTGATATCAGCTAACATGCTGAAGAAGTCAGTTGTGTCACTCATCCTTTCTTATCCTGAAAACTCAATCGGTTAACTATCTTAACGCTCTAGGGAGGTGTAAGGAACATCAATTGAAGATGATGTGAGATGAACATCTAAAGAAAACCGAATAGACTTAAATCAAGGGTCATTGAAGTCATAATCATTTCAGTAGAAAAACCAGGCCCCGATTTTAAATGCAAATAGCAATCATATTCAATAAGGCAAGACGATCAGGATCAGTGAAAATGTCATTTTTGGCGTAATTGACCTTACTTTTTAAATGGTCTTAACAAAGACATCATCTTTCCGTTGCAGATCTTCGCCCTTTCAAATAACGTACTTTACAACTTTCCCGAACAAGGAGTTGTGCCCGTGTTGTATGTTATTTACGCTCAAGACAAAGCTGATAGCCTCGAAAAACGCCTTTCCGTTCGTCCGGCACATTTAGCACGTTTACAGTTACTGCATGATGAAGGTCGTTTGTTGACAGCTGGTCCAATGCCAGCAGTAGACAGTAACGATCCAGGGGCTGCGGGATTTACTGGCTCAACCGTTATTGCTGAATTTGAATCGCTGGAAGCAGCTCAGGCCTGGGCCGATGCTGACCCGTACGTAGCGGCAGGTGTCTATGAACACGTTTCAGTGAAACCATTTAAGAAAGTGTTCTGAATAGAGATTCAATATTTAAGGGCACGGTTTTTGCAACCGTGTTCTTGTTTGGCCTTTCCTTATAGGTCGGTCAGTGCATTCAACCCCACAAGCAGATAATAACTTTATCTGTATTTCTTTATATGATGCGAGCATATTCAGGAAAAATGCCCTTTCCTGACGCAGAGTTGCTCACTCAAAACCTTTGATTACTGCGGATGAAGTCATCTACTATTGTTTAACACATTCACGTGCTGCATGTATGTTCAGAAAATGTGCACGTTACGATAATTAAACAAAATTGTGGTTACAGAGGTATCAGTGAGTCACTGGGCTACATTCAAACAAACAGCAACAAATTTATGGGTGACCCTACGGCACGACATTCTCGCGCTGGCCGTCTTTTTAAATGGATTGCTTATTTTTAAAACAATCTATGGTATGTCGGTCAATTTGCTTGATATTTTCCATATCAAAGCCTTTTCAGAGTTAGATCTCTCCTTGCTGGCAAACGCCCCACTCTTTATGCTCGGCGTCTTTCTTGTCCTGAACTCCATTGGCTTACTGTTCCGGGCAAAGCTCGCATGGGCAATCAGTATCATTTTGTTGTTGATAGCGCTAATTTACACCCTGCATTTTTATCCCTGGCTGAAATTTAGTATTGGATTTTGCATTTTTACGCTGGTGTTTTTGCTGATACTGCGCAAAGACTTCTCCCACAGTAGCGCCGCAGCCGGGACAATTTTCGCATTTATTAGTTTCACGACGTTACTGTTTTACTCCACCTACGGTGCGCTTTATTTAAGCGAAGGTTTTAATCCGCGAATAGAAAGTTTGATGACCGCGTTCTATTTTTCGATAGAAACCATGTCAACCGTCGGCTATGGCGATATTGTCCCTGTTTCTGAATCAGCACGATTGTTCACTATTTCGGTCATTATTTCCGGCATTACCGTTTTTGCCACCTCCATGACTTCAATTTTTGGTCCGCTTATCCGCGGGGGATTCAACAAACTTGTAAAAGGAAACAATCATACAATGCATCGTAAAGATCATTTTATTGTTTGCGGGCATTCGATTCTCGCCATCAATACGATTCTGCAACTGAATCAACGCGGACAAAATGTAACGGTTATCAGCAACTTGCCTGAAGATGATATCAAGCAACTTGAGCAACGCTTAGGTGATAACGCTGATGTTATCCCCGGTGACAGTAATGACAGTTCAGTATTAAAGAAAGCAGGAATCGATCGATGCCGGGCCATTCTGGCGCTGAGTGATAACGATGCTGATAACGCGTTTGTTGTACTATCGGCAAAAGATATGAGCAGTGATGTCAAAACAGTTCTCGCCGTCAGTGATAGCAAAAACCTGAATAAGATTAAGATGGTACATCCGGATATCATTCTCTCACCGCAACTGTTTGGCAGCGAAATTCTGGCGCGAGTTTTAAATGGTGAAGAGATTAATAATGATATGCTCGTTTCAATGTTGTTGAACTCAGGTCATGGTATTTTCAGCGATAACGATGAACAAGAAACGAAAGCTGACAATAAAGAATCGGCGCAAAAATAGAGTTTAAAGACGGAAGAGTAAACTTATTGGGCACCGCAATGGTGCCCAGTACATTTAGATATTGTAGATCGCAAACAATAACGAGTTACGCTGTTTGTTTAGAATGCACTTCCTGATGCTGTGGATACGCATATTTCGGCGCGACTGCCCCTCAAGCCAACGCGATTTACGTCGGCTAGCCTGACGCTGCATACGCCAGCGCCCCACTTCCGTTCTACTCCGCTTCATGTTAACTACTCTATGCAATAACAGAATGGTCATTATACCCCCGCCCCCGACGCTGACCAGTGCTTTTCCCGCGTTTTTATTTGCCAGATGAATCCATATGCGTAAACTCATAACAATGCGCTTTCAAAAGGATTTCTAATCTATGACAACCGTTTATACGTTGGTGAGTTGGTTGGCCATTCTGGGATACTGGTTGCTCATTGCAGGCGTAACTTTACGCATTCTAATGAAACGACGCGCAGTTCCCTCCGCGATGGCCTGGCTGTTGATTATTTACATTCTGCCGTTAGTCGGAATTATTGCCTATCTTGCTGTTGGCGAGCTCCATTTAGGCAAACGCCGCGCTGAGCGCGCCAGAGCGATGTGGCCTTCCACCGCAAAGTGGCTTAACGACCTTAAAGCCTGTAAGCATATCTTCGCCGAGGAAAATAGCAGTGTCGCTGCGCCATTATTCAAGCTTTGCGAGCGTCGTCAGGGGATCGCAGGGGTCAAAGGGAATCAGCTACAACTGATGACCGAGTCTGATGATGTGATGCAGGCGTTAATCCGCGACATCCAGCTCGCGCGCCATAATATTGAGATGGTGTTTTATATCTGGCAGCCCGGCGGCATGGCGGACCAGGTGGCTGAATCATTAATGGCCGCTGCACGGCGTGGTATTCATTGCCGATTGATGCTCGACTCCGCCGGGAGTGTAGCTTTTTTCCGCAGCCCGTGGCCCGAGCTAATGCGTAATGCCGGTATTGAAGTGGTCGAAGCCTTAAAGGTCAATCTGATGCGTGTGTTTTTACGCCGTATGGATCTGCGCCAACATCGCAAGATGATCATGATCGATAATTACATCGCGTACACCGGCAGCATGAATATGGTCGACCCTCGCTACTTCAAACAAGATGCGGGCGTAGGGCAATGGATTGATCTGATGGCGCGTATGGAAGGTCCCATCGCTACCGCGATGGGGATTATTTATTCCTGCGACTGGGAGATTGAAACCGGGAAACGTATTCTGCCGCCACCACCAGATGTCAATATTATGCCGTTTGAGCAGGCCAGCGGTCACACCATTCACACAATTGCTTCTGGCCCCGGCTTTCCGGAAGATCTCATTCACCAGGCATTACTGACTGCGGCTTATTCGGCACGTGAATATTTGATCATGACGACGCCCTACTTTGTGCCCAGCGATGATTTACTTCATGCGATTTGCACGGCGGCGCAGCGCGGGGTGGATGTCAGTATTATCCTTCCGCGAAAAAATGATTCAATGCTGGTTGGCTGGGCTAGTCGCGCGTTCTTTACGGAACTGCTGGCTGCTGGGGTTAAAATTTATCAGTTTGAAGGCGGGTTATTGCATACCAAGAGCGTGCTGGTCGATGGCGAATTAAGTCTGGTTGGTACCGTTAACCTTGATATGCGTAGTCTGTGGCTGAATTTCGAGATTACCCTGGCAATCGACGATAAAGGGTTTGGTGCTGACCTCGCCGCCGTTCAGGACGATTATATTTCGCGTTCTCGTCTGCTCGATGCCCGTTTATGGCTAAAACGCCCATTATGGCAACGTGTCGCCGAGCGACTGTTTTACTTCTTCAGCCCGTTGCTGTAAAACGTCGCCAACAGAGGTTAAACAGGTAGTGACTATGGATATGGATCTAAACAATCGCCTGACTGAAGATGAAACGCTTGAGCAGGCCTACGATATTTTTCTCGAACTGGCTGCCGACAATCTCGATCCAGCTGATGTTCTGCTGTTCAATCTTCAGTTTGAAGAGCGCGGCGGCGCGGAGTTATTCGATCCGGCGGAAGACTGGCAGGAACATGTTGATTTCGATTTGAACCCGGACTTTTTTGCCGAAGTGGTGATTGGTCTGGCGGACAGTGAAGATGGTGAAATCAACGATGTTTTCGCCCGCATTCTGTTATGCCGCGAAAAAGATCACAAACTTTGCCATATCATCTGGCGGGAATAAATAATCACTTTCGGCGTGAAAAAGGGCTGACAACTGTCAGCCCTTATTGTGTTTAAAGCGGATCGACTTTCAGGCAAGAAACGGCGTGTCTGAAACTCCCCTCCAGCACAGGACGTGTTTTGGCACACTCCGGACCGGCAATCGGGCAACGGGTACGGAAAACACAACCGGAAGGCGGGTTGATCGGCGACGGTAATTCCCCTTCCAGTAACTGGATGGTTTTGTTCTTCTCCAGATCCGGATCAGGTATGGGGACTGCCGACATCAATGCCCTGGTGTAAGGATGTAGCGGATTGTGATAGACCTCATCATAGGTCCCCAGTTCTACCGCATGGCCGAGATACATCACTAACACACGATCGGAAATGTGTTTTACCACGGCCAGGTCGTGAGCGATAAAAATTAATGACAATCCCATCTCACGTTGCAGCTGCTGGAGCAGGTTGACCACCTGCGCCTGAATTGACACGTCCAGCGCCGACACCGGCTCATCACAGATAATCAGCTTCGGTTCAAGAATAAGTGCACGAGCAATCCCGATACGCTGGCACTGCCCACCGGAGAACTCATGCGGATAGCGGTTAATCAGGTTAGGCAATAACCCGACTTTCAGCATCATCGCCTTCACGCGCTCGCGAACTTCCTGGCGTGACATTTTCGGATGATAGGTACGCATCGGTTCAGCGATAATCTCGCCGATGGTCATACGCGGGTTTAGCGATGCCAACGGATCCTGGAAAATCATCTGAATATCACTGCGAACGGCACGCCATTCATCGGGCTTCATGCCCAGCAACTCTTTACCTAACCAGGCAACATGACCGTCGGTCGCCTTGACCAAACCGATGATGGCGCGAGCAAAGGTGGACTTACCGCATCCCGATTCCCCTACCACACCTAATGTTTCCCCTTCATACAGGCGAAGAGTGACACCATCGACGGCTTTGAGCGTTTTCGGCGGTTGCCAGAACCACTGTTTGCCATCTTTGATTTCAAAGTGCACTTTCAGATCGGCGATTTCAAGGAGGACTTTTCTTCCTTCAGTTACAGCATTCATAACAGTTCCTCCACCGGTTTAAAGCAAGCACGCAGACGGCCAGGCGTAAACTCTTCCAGCGGCGGTGCGCTACTACAAATTTCCATCGCATGTGGACAACGTGGCTGGAACGGGCAACCTTTCGGTAATCGCAGCAAGTTTGGCGGATTACCCGGGATGGTCAACATTGTTTCACCTTCCGCATCGAGACGCGGCACCGCGTTGAGTAAACCGATAGAATAAGGATGAACGGGTTGATAAAAGACATCGCGCGCGTTGCCATATTCCATCGTGCGCCCGGCGTACATTACCAGCACTTTGTCGCAGATCCCCGCCACCACGCCAAGATCGTGGGTGATCATAATGATGGCGGTATTAAATTCCCGCTTCAGTTCATTCAATAGAGTCATGATCTGCGCCTGTACGGTGACGTCCAGCGCAGTAGTGGGTTCATCAGCAATCAGCAGCTTAGGTCGACATAGCAATGCCATCGCAATCATGACTCGCTGACGCATGCCACCAGAAAATTCATGCGGGTACATTTTCATGCGTTTACGCGCTTCCGGCATTTTTACCGCATCGAGCATCCGCACCGACTCTTCAAACGCCTCAGCTTTGCTCATGTTCTTATGCAGCATCAGCACTTCCATCAACTGCTCACCGACACGCATATAGGGATTCAACGAAGTCATTGGGTCCTGAAAAATCATTGAGATTTGTTCAGCGCGCAGTTTATTGAGTTCACGCTCTGGCAAATTGAGGATTTCACGCCCATTGAAGGTTGCCGATCCGCCAATACGTCCGTTGGCAGCCAACAGGCCCATCAACGCAAATGCAGTTTGCGATTTACCCGAACCAGACTCACCTACAATGCCCAGCGTTTCTCCGGCACGTAGGGAAAAATTCAAATCATTGACCGCCGTGACGTCGCCGTCCGGGGTACAAAAGGTGACACGCAAATCTTTCACGTTCAGCAGTGCGTCAGCCTGTTGTTGTGCGAGCGGCACAGTTGCAGTTTCAATTACGCTCATGGCTGCACTCCTTAACGATCTTTCGGGTCGAGGGCATCACGCAAGCCATCGCCGATAAAGTTGAAACAAAATAGCGTCACCACGAGGAATCCCGCTGGGAACAACAGTAACCATGGAGAGACTTCCATCGAGTTCGCGCCATCACTCAGCAATGCGCCCCAGCTGCTTAACGGCTCTTGCGTCCCCAACCCCAGGAAGCTAAGGAAAGATTCAAAGAGGATCATGCTGGGCACCAGTAGCGATGCGTAGACCACCACCACACCGAGTACGTTCGGTACAATGTGGCGAATAACAATGCCCGGCGTCGATACACCGCCAACTTGTGCCGCCTCAATAAACTCTTTACGCTTCAGACTCAGGGTTTGCCCACGCACAATACGAGCCATATCCAGCCAGGAAACCATGCCTATCGCCACGAAAATCAGCAGGATGTTTTGACCGAAAAAGGTCACCAGCAAAATGACGAAGAACATGAATGGGAAGGAGTTGAGGATTTCCAGCAGACGCATCATTACCGAATCCACTTTACCGCCCAGATAACCGGAAAGCGAACCATAAAGTGTCCCGACGACCACAGCCACCAGTGCCGCAGCAACACCGACCATGAGTGAGATACGCCCGCCAATCGCAACACGCACAAGCAGGTCGCGACCGGATGAGTCAGTACCAAAGTAGTGACCGGACTCCATATCTGGGGCGCTGGACATCATCGCCCAGTCAGTATCGTCATAGGCAAACTGCGAAAGCATCGGTGCCAGGATGACAAATAACGCGATTAGCACCAGCACTATCAGACTGGCAACCGCCGCACGGTTATGCATAAAACGTCGACGTGCGTCCTGCCACAAGCTGCGCCCTTCGACCTCCAGCTTTTCACTGAAATTTTCCAGCGTCTCGCTGTTTTTCTTACTTAACATCATCGCGAGCTCCAGTATCAGTAACGGATTTTCGGGTCGATAACCGCATATAGCACATCGACAATGGCATTAAACAAAATGGTTAACGCACCAACCAGGATAGTCAGGCTTAACACTAAGGAATAGTCACGGTTCAATGCGCCATTAACGAACAGTTGCCCAATCCCCGGCAAACCATAAATGGTTTCGATAACCATAGAACCGGTAATAATGCCGACAAATGCGGGGCCCATATAGGAGAGCACGGGTAACAGAGCAGGTTTTAATGCGTGGCGTAAAATGATCCGCCGCATAGGTAACCCTTTCGCCCGGGCAGTACGAATAAAGTTGGAGTGTAAAACCTCAATCATAGAGCCACGGGTAATACGCGCAATACTGGCGATATAGGCGAGTGACAACGCCACCATCGGCAATATCATGAATTTAAGCGCACCACCATTCCAGCCACCGCCCGGCAGCCAATGCAAAATGATCGCAAATATCATGACTAATAATGGCGCAACCACAAAACTGGGGATAACAACCCCGGTCATTGCCAGCCCCATCACGGTATAGTCCCATTTGGTGTTTTGTTTTAATGCTGCAATAACGCCAGCACTAACACCCAGTATTACCGCAAGGAAAAATGCTGCGGCTCCCAGTTTGGCAGAAACGGGAAAACTGGATGCAACCAGGTCGTTGACCGAATAATCTTTATATTTAAACGATGGACCGAAATCGCCATGCGCCAGTTGTTTCAGGTAGCTGAAATACTGTGTCATGATCGGATCATTAAGATGATATTTCGCTTCGATATTGGCCATCACTTCTGGCGGTAAAGTACGTTCGCCGGTAAAAGGGCTTCCCGGCGCGAGGCGCATCATGAAGAACGAAATAGTAATAAGAATAAATAGCGTCGGAATCGCTTCCAGACAGCGACGTAGAATAAATTTTAACATTGCCCTACCTTCTGGCCTGTGCCTTCTGTAATGCGATAAAAATCAGACACCGTGGAGCAGGACACGCCTGCCCCACGTATTGCCATTAGTGCTTCACAATGTACATATTCCGGGTGTAGGTATTATCCAGCGGATCTTTGCCGGTATAGCCACCAACCCACGGTTTCACCAGACGCGCATTCACGTAGTAATAAACAGGAACAATGGCCGAATCCTTATCCAGCTGTTGTTCTGCTTTAGTGTACAGAGCTGTGCGCTGCGCCTCGTCAGTCGCTTTCAGCGTTTCCGCCATAATGCTGTCAAAGGCCGGGCTCTTATAATGCGCGGTATTCATCGAGCTGTTCGACAGCATGGTGTTCAGGAAGGAAGTTGGTTCGTTGTAGTCTGCACACCAGCCTGCACGGGCCACATCAAAAGTGCCCTGGTGACGGGTGTCGAGGAACGTTTTCCACTCCTGGTTAACCAGTTTGACGTTTACACCAATGTTTTTCTTCCACAATGAAGAGGCTGCAATCGCCAGCTTTTTATGCAGATCGGAGGTGTTATACAACAGGTTGATGGTTAACGGTTTGTCTGCGGTATAACCCGCTTCAGCCAGCAGTTTTTTCGCTTCTTCGTTACGTTTTTCCTGGCTCCAGCCAAACCATTCCGGCTGAGTCAATTTTGCGCCATCAGTATACGGTGGAGTGTAACCATAGGCGGGCATGTCGCCCTGCGCTTTCACTTTATTAACAATGATATCGCGGTCCATACCCAGTTTCAGTGCGGTACGCACACGTACATCGTTAAATGGCGGTTTCTGGTTGTTAATTTCGTAATAATAAGTGCACAGGTATGGATCAACGTGAACTTCGTCCGGGATCTCTTTTTTCAGCTTCTGGAACAATTCGATCGGCATGTTGTTATAAGTCATGTCGATTTCACCACTACGGTAGCGATTGACATCGGTAACTTCAGAAGCAATAGGCAAATAGGTTACCTGGTTAATAACGGTTTTCGCGTTGTTCCAGTAGGTCGGGCTGCGTTCAAGAACGATTCGTTCGTTTACGACCCAATCTTTTAAGGTATAGGCACCGTTGGTGACGATATTACCAGGCTGGGTCCATTTTTCGCCGAATTTCTCGATAGCGGCTTTTGGCACCGGTGAAGTTGACGGGTGAACAAGTAATTTATAGAAGTACGGAACGGGTTCACTTAAGGTGACTTCTAATGTGTGATCATCAATAGCTTTCACGCCGAGATCGGTAATCGGTTTTTTCCCTTCAAGAATTTCATCAATACCGGCGATATGCCCATATTGCAGATAACTGGCATACGGAGAAGCGGTGTTCGGATCAACAGAACGTTGCCAGCTATACACAAAGTCTTGGGCTGTGACTGGCGTGCCATCAGACCATTTCGCATCTTTACGCAAATGGAAGGTCCAGACTTTCGCATCTTTATTATCCCAGGATTCAGCGACGCCAGGTGCCGGATGGCCGTCAAGATCGCTGACCAGTAAGCCTTCAAACAGGTCTCGGCTGATATTAGACTCCGGAACACCTTCAATTTTGTGCGGATCTAATGACTGAACTTCTGAACCATTGTTACGTACCAGCGTTTGTTTTTCCGCCAGTGTGACGCCTGCGGGTACATCAGCTGCCAGCGCGACATTCCCTGCCATAAGCGCAGCCAGAACGCCAGCTGCTACTAAACTTCTCTTGGTGATGTTGGTCATTGTTTTTTGGACTCCCTCATTATAATTACTGGTATTAACCAGCATGTGTAATCCCGGATTGGGACCCTGCACAGGCTCGGAGACTTTCTGCTGTCAGGTTACTTTATCGTTACGTATTACTATCACCGACTTTATTTATTCTGGTGATTCAGACGATCACCTTATGTCGATTCGTACTGTGTCTCCCCTGTCGAGACACATTATTCTTTCGCGACGCTCTTTAATTGTTAATTATTCTCATTACCAATAAAGAATCGTCTGGCGGTTGCCCGGAAAGTACCAAATGCGCTTCTTACTCGCCAATACATTTTGCAAAATTGTTAAGCAATTCTCTTTTATTGACCGTATCAGAATCTATAGCTTGCATCCATGTCTTAACAAACATCTTTTAATTCAATCAAATAGAGATTGGTTAAGCATGTCTCTCTTTTCTGATTACAGTTCCAGTAGTGAAATGCACAATAATTTAACAATTGATTATTATTTAGCACTTTCCTCTACCAAAAGCAGTGGAATTACTAATATCATTTCAATTATTCTTCAGCAAGCCCAGGATTATGATGTGGCGAAAATAACATGATGGTGAGGAGAAGCAGTTAAGGAAATCCTTATAACCAACTGTAATTTGAGAAGAATATTTTCACCCATTCCTTTTGCTTTTGATAACTGCGCGGGAACAAAGTAAAAATAATGACGAAGTAAACGGAGCATGACAGCTCCGTTTCATTTGAAAGGAATTAATTAAGCAGGCCGGGGAAAATCCCCTTAATACCAGTAACGATAAATTCAATCCCCAATGCCATCAGCAATAGCCCCATAATACGCGTGATCACGTTGATGCCGGTTTGGCGTAAAACCCGTACCAGCCACGGTGCCATGCGGAACAATCCCCAGCAACATAAAGCGAACAATGCAATAGCCACAAAGAAACCAAACAGATAGCTAATGCTGTGATAACGCGTACCCCAGACGATGGTAGAACTGATCGCCCCTGGCCCCGCCATCAACGGCAACGCCAGTGGCACCACACCAATGCTTTCACGTACCGCGGTTTCTGATTTTTCTTGCTTGTTCTGTTTATCCTCGCCAAGCTTGCCGCTGATCATCGACATCGCTATCGTCACCACCAGGATGCCCCCGGCGATACGGAACGAATCAATTGATATACCAAAAAGTTGCAGAATCGTGTCGCCGAGAAAAAGCGAGATCCACAAGATAATGGCCACAGACAGGTTGGCTGTAAGGTTAGTTTTGTTTCGCGCTGCCGCTGTCTGATAACTGGTCATGCTGATAAAGACGGGAATAATCCCTACCGGGTTGACCAGCGCAAATAACCCGATGAAAAATTTGAAGTAAACGGGAAAATCAAAAAGGGTCTGAATCACGGTTAGCTCCGAAGCAAAAGCCGGATAATGTTAGCCATAAATAAGGTTAAAAAGACGCGCTGACAATACGCCTTTTGACAGCATTTTTCACCTCCTAACTACTTAAAATTGCTATCATTCGTTATTGTTATCTGGTTGTGCAAAACATGATAATGTAGCCAACAAATCATACTACAATTTATTAACTGTTAGCTATAATGGCGAAAAGCGATGCTGAAAGGTGTCAGCTTTGCAAAAATTTGATTTGGATCACGTAATCAGTACCCAGAAGTGAGTAATCTTGCTTACGCCACCTGGAAGTGACGCATTAGAGATAATAACTCTAATGTTTAAACTCTTTTAGTAAATCACAGTGAGTGTGAGCGCGAGTAAGCTTTTGATTTTCATCGGTTAAGCAAATCATCACCGCACTGACTATACTCTCGTATTCGAGCAGATGATTTACTAAAAAAGTTTAACATTATCAGGAGAGCATTATGGCTGTTACTAATGTCGCTGAACTTAACGCACTCGTAGAGCGTGTAAAAAAAGCCCAGCGTGAATATGCCAGTTTCACTCAAGAGCAAGTAGACAAAATCTTCCGCGCCGCCGCTCTGGCTGCTGCAGATGCTCGAATCCCACTCGCGAAAATGGCCGTTGCCGAATCCGGCATGGGTATCGTCGAAGATAAAGTGATCAAAAACCACTTTGCTTCTGAATATATCTATAACGCCTATAAAGATGAAAAAACCTGTGGTGTTCTGTCTGAAGACGACACTTTTGGTACCATCACTATCGCTGAACCAATCGGTATTATTTGCGGTATCGTTCCGACCACTAACCCGACTTCAACTGCTATCTTCAAATCGCTGATCAGCCTGAAGACCCGTAACGCCATTATCTTCTCCCCGCACCCGCGAGCAAAAGATGCCACCAACAAAGCAGCTGATATCGTTCTGCAGGCTGCTATCGCTGCCGGTGCTCCGAAAGATCTGATCGGCTGGATCGATCAACCTTCTGTTGAACTGTCTAACGCACTGATGCACCACCCAGACATCAACCTGATCCTCGCGACTGGTGGTCCGGGCATGGTTAAAGCCGCATACAGCTCCGGTAAACCAGCTATCGGTGTAGGCGCGGGCAACACTCCAGTTGTTATCGATGAAACTGCTGATATCAAACGTGCAGTTGCATCTGTACTGATGTCCAAAACCTTCGACAACGGCGTAATCTGTGCTTCTGAACAGTCTGTTGTTGTTGTTGACTCTGTTTATGACGCAGTACGTGAACGTTTCGCAACCCACGGCGGCTATCTGTTGCAGGGTAAAGAGCTGAAAGCTGTTCAGGACGTTATCCTGAAAAACGGTGCGCTGAACGCGGCTATCGTTGGTCAGCCAGCCTATAAAATTGCTGAACTGGCAGGCTTCTCTGTACCAGAAAACACCAAGATTCTGATCGGTGAAGTGACCGTTGTTGATGAAAGCGAACCGTTCGCACATGAAAAACTGTCCCCAACTCTGGCAATGTACCGCGCTAAAGATTTCGAAGACGCGGTAGAAAAAGCAGAGAAACTGGTAGCTATGGGCGGTATTGGTCATACCTCTTGCCTGTACACTGACCAGGATAACCAACCGGCTCGCGTTTCTTACTTCGGTCAGAAAATGAAAACGGCTCGTATCCTGATTAACACCCCGGCTTCTCAGGGTGGTATCGGTGACCTGTATAACTTCAAACTCGCACCTTCCCTGACTCTGGGTTGTGGTTCCTGGGGTGGTAACTCCATCTCTGAAAACGTTGGTCCGAAACACCTGATCAACAAGAAAACCGTTGCTAAGCGAGCTGAAAACATGTTGTGGCACAAACTTCCGAAATCTATCTACTTCCGCCGTGGCTCCCTGCCAATCGCGCTGGATGAAGTGATTACTGATGGCCACAAACGTGCGCTCATCGTGACTGACCGCTTCCTGTTCAACAATGGTTATGCTGATCAGATCACTTCCGTACTGAAAGCAGCAGGCGTTGAAACTGAAGTCTTCTTCGAAGTAGAAGCTGACCCGACCCTGAGCATCGTTCGTAAAGGTGCAGAACTGGCAAACTCCTTCAAACCAGACGTGATTATCGCGCTGGGTGGTGGTTCCCCGATGGACGCCGCGAAGATCATGTGGGTCATGTACGAACATCCGGAAACTCACTTCGAAGAACTGGCGCTGCGCTTTATGGATATCCGTAAACGTATCTACAAGTTCCCGAAAATGGGCGTGAAAGCGAAAATGATCGCTGTCACCACCACTTCTGGTACAGGTTCTGAAGTCACTCCGTTTGCGGTTGTAACTGACGACGCTACTGGTCAGAAATATCCGCTGGCAGACTATGCGCTGACCCCGGATATGGCGATTGTCGATGCCAACCTGGTTATGGACATGCCGAAGTCCCTGTGTGCTTTCGGTGGTCTCGACGCAGTAACTCACGCCATGGAAGCTTATGTTTCTGTACTGGCATCTGAGTTCTCTGATGGTCAGGCTCTGCAGGCGCTGAAACTGCTGAAAGAATATCTGCCAGCGTCCTACCACGAAGGATCTAAAAATCCGGTAGCGCGTGAACGTGTTCACAGTGCAGCAACTATCGCGGGTATCGCGTTTGCGAACGCCTTCCTGGGTGTATGTCACTCAATGGCGCACAAACTGGGTTCCCAGTTCCATATTCCACACGGTCTGGCAAACGCCCTGCTGATTTGTAACGTTATTCGCTACAACGCGAACGACAACCCGACCAAGCAGACTGCATTCAGCCAGTATGACCGTCCACAGGCTCGCCGTCGTTATGCTGAAATTGCTGACCACCTGGGTCTGAGCGCACCGGGCGACCGTACTGCTGCTAAGATCGAGAAACTGCTGGCATGGCTGGAAACGCTGAAAGCTGAACTGGGTATTCCGAAATCTATCCGTGAAGCTGGCGTTCAGGAAGCAGACTTCCTGGCGAATGTGGATAAACTGTCTGAAGATGCATTCGATGACCAGTGCACCGGCGCTAACCCGCGTTACCCACTGATCTCCGAGCTGAAACAGATTCTGCTGGATACCTACTACGGTCGTGATTATGTAGAAGGTGAAACTGCAGCGAAAAAAGAAGCCGCTCCGGCTAAAGCTGAGAAAAAAGCGAAGAAATCCGCTTAATCAGTAGCGCTGTCTGGCAACATAAACGGTCCCTTCTGGGGCCGTTTTTTTGTTTTACCCAAAGCAACTTTCCCATAAACCGACAGCATTTGCCTTCATCATATTTACGGCGATGTATAACGCCTAAACACAGCGATATTGTACTTTACAGGTCACAAGTCAACGTCGGTGCTTAAGCGCCCTGTGAGGCGTATAGCGGCGTTAAAGAACTGTCGAGAAGGGTATATACACCGGAAGAAGTGAGTAAAACGAACTGACAGGATAAAAGCGCCCTGCTCACCCTGTCAGTAAAGAAATTCTTATTAATCGTGGCGATGCCTTTCCTGAATAGCCGTTAATGAGCCGACTTCTAACGCCTCTTTATAGTGTTTACGGCATACAGAAACGTAGCGTTCATTACCACCAATAACCACCTGCTCACCTTCGTTATAAGGTCTGCCTGCTTGATCAAGACGCAGCACCATGCTTGCTTTACGACCACAAAAACAGATGGTTTTTAATTCAACCAGTTTGTCGGACCATGCCAGTAAGTATTGGCTGCCAATAAATAATTCACCTCGAAAATCGGTACGTAAACCATAACAAAGTACGGGTATATCGAGTTGATCGACAACCTCCGATAATTCATATACTTGTTGTCTGGTTAAAAACTGGCATTCATCAACCAGTACGCAATGAATTGCCTGCTGTTCATGTTCCGCACGAATCTCATCAAATAATGATGAATTTTGGTTAAATAATTTTGCAGGCGATGACAAACCTATACGCGAACTGACTTTCCCGGCACCAAAGCGATCATCAATTTCTGCCGTATATACGACAGTGCGCATGCCGCGTTCCTGGTAATTGTATGAAGATTGCAACAATGCTGTAGACTTACCCGCATTCATTGCGGAATAGTAGAAATATAGCTGTGCCATCAGCCACAGGCCCTCAATGATATGAATTAAAGTTGGCTGGAGTTTATCATAATTCGTCAGTTTTTCAGCTCAACAGTATGCACAGAAGTGGTATATGCGTTCTCCCTTACGAAGCCTTGCATAATCCTTCTGAGCTATCATTACAACTGCCTCGCTTGTTATAAGCGGGTAAATGACTGCTGGTAACTATTCACAATCTTTAACCTGTTGCGCAAGTAATAGCCCTCTGTTGACCTCCTGGAGATAGTGCAATACTAAGTCCCTGCTCTTATTGCGACTGTTCTACTTTTCATCATTCGCTTAATAGGGAATTCTCGTAAACACGACTAATACAGAAGACTGAAAGGTCGTCAGCCTACGATAATCTCCCCATAAAATGTGACATGAATCAGGAAGTTTTAACCTCACGTGCTGCGAAATCATCGGCGCAAATAGGGCTATATGCCGCGTCTTTTCTGGCTAATTTTATGAAAAGATATTTATTGGCGGCACAAAATAAAGAACAATTTTGAATTCCTTACATTCCTGGCTATTGCACAACTGAATTTAAGGCTCTATTATTACCTCAACAAACCACCCCAATATAAGTTTGAGATTACTACAATGAGCGAAGCACTTAAAATTCTGAACAACATCCGTACTCTTCGTGCGCAGGCAAGAGAATGTACACTTGAAACGCTGGAAGAAATGCTGGAAAAATTAGAAGTTGTTGTTAACGAACGTCGCGAAGAAGAAAGCGCGGCTGCTGCTGAAGTTGAAGAGCGCACTCGTAAACTGCAGCAATATCGCGAAATGCTGATCGCTGACGGTATTGACCCGAACGAACTGCTGAATAGCCTTGCTGCCGTTAAATCTGGCACCAAAGCTAAACGTGCTCAGCGTCCGGCAAAATATAGCTACGTTGACGAAAACGGCGAAACTAAAACCTGGACTGGCCAGGGCCGTACTCCAGCTGTAATCAAAAAAGCAATGGATGAGCAAGGTAAATCCCTCGACGATTTCCTGATCAAGCAATAATCTTTTGTAGATTGCACTTGCTTAAAAATCCCGCCATCGGCGGGATTTTTTATTGTCCGGTTTAAGACAATTTAATAAGAATAAGCTATAAAAAAACGGCGTCGATTGCTCAACGCCGTTTCGTGGATAACACCGATACGGATGTTACTTCTTAATGCCCATCTCTTCTTCAAGCCAGGCTTTAAATTCCGTACCAAGGGTGTTATGACGAATACCGTATTCAACGAAGGCCTGCATGTAACCTAATTTATTACCACAGTCATGGCTCTTCCCTTTCATATGATAGGCTTCCACCGTTTCTTTTTCGATCAGCATATCAATTGCGTCGGTGAGCTGAATTTCATCACCAGCTCCCGGAGGGGTTTTTGCCAGCAACGGCCAAATATCCGCGCTAAGTACGTAACGACCCACAATAGCGAGATTAGACGGCGCAACATCCGCTTTTGGTTTTTCAACCACGCCAACCATAGGTACGCTTTCACCCGGCGCTAATTCAACGCCTTTGCAATCCACAACGCCATATGCGGTCACATCAGCAACCGGTTCAACCATGATCTGGCTATGACTCGTTTCATCAAAGCGGCGGATCATCTCTGCCAGGTTATCCTGTGACAAATCGGATTCATATTCATCCAGAATAACGTCAGGCAAAATAACAGCCACAGGTTCATCACCCACTACCGGGTGAGCACACAATACCGCATGTCCCAGGCCTTTCGCCAGCCCCTGACGAACTTGCATAATAGTCACGTGCGGCGGACAAATAGACTGCACTTCATCAAGCAGTTGACGTTTTACACGTTTTTCCAGCATTGCTTCCAGTTCAAAACTGGTATCAAAGTGGTTTTCAATCGAGTTTTTAGATGAGTGAGTAACCAGCACAATTTCAGTAATGCCAGCCGCAATACATTCATTCACGACGTATTGAATTAATGGCTTATCGACAAGTGGCAGCATCTCTTTCGGGATGGCTTTCGTCGCCGGCAACATCCTGGTTCCTAATCCCGCAACGGGGATAACGGCTTTTTTGACTTTCGTATTAATGGCAGCCATTTAAATTCTCCTGGACTGTTCGTGTTTTGAACGTGTTCATATTTCTGTATCGCATCCCAGTATATCAGCACCCCGAAGGGGCTAAGTTCTGAAAAGGAGGCGAGTTAGCATAATTAAGACAATTACTTATACGAATGGCGACGATAGTACCACCAGCCGACATTAGCTGGTAATGCAAATTTAGCCCGCGTTATCGTTTGCTCATTCTGCAGACAACATCAAGCGAAGCCGACCACCGGTTCCCCATATTTGGCATTGCCAGGCATCGCATCGCTGGCTCAATTGATTCAAATAAGCGTTACCTAAAGTGCCTAACGGAACACCATTACTGATTTGCACCTGGTGTTCGCCGGTATTTAACGTCGCATTCAGCCCCGCAGAAACCAGAATGAGATTTTTCAGTTCGCGATGATAATAGCCAACTAATAGCGGAAACTGCCCCGGCAGATTGGCCTGACGGAGTAAATGGTTTACCTGCTTCAATAACGCGCCCAACTCTGGCAACCGTTGATTTTGATGTGCAAGCTGTTCCTGTAATAATCCGTTAAACAATGCGCGTAATAACAAGGCAGCAAGTACGCCATTATGTCCAGCTCTGGTGACATCAAGGCAATAAAATGCCAGATCGTTTTCCGAAAGTGCGGCAATATCAAGCACCAGGCCGGGTTTGTCCGCGGCAACCAATTGACGATAATTAACCCGGCAATGGGAAATCACCTGCTGAACCGGCGGTTGCAATTCCTGTAATAATTTCGCCGCTGCGGCAGGGTTATCAACCATTGCATCCCAGTCGCGAAAAAGCCTTTCCTCTTCCTCAACGCGGGAATTAAACATGCTGGGATAGAGACAGGCAAAAACCATCTCGCGCAAGCGATTCAGATCTTTAACTGGTTTCAGCAAAACATCTTCAACGCCCAGACGTAACGCTTTGGCAATATCTGCCATATTTTCAGTGGCAGATATCACCAGAACTGGGGTCTGGTCGCCTCTGTTACGTATATGCTCCAGCAGTTTAAGCCCGTTCATTCGTGGCATCGCGATATCACATATCATCAGGTCTGGAGTGAAACCTCCCAGCAACTCAAGGGCATCCACCCCATCAGCCGCCAGTACCGTTGTCGCTCCCAATGAGGAAAACCACGAATCCAGAAGCGAGCGAAATACCTGCTCATCTTCAACAATGAGAATCTGTTTTCCGACCAATGGCTGCGTCATGTTCTCTCCCCTGACTGGCTTTACTCAATAGTGGCATGCTATTGCCACCTGCGCCTGTCAGAATTAACTTAAGTGTAGATAAAAATTCTGGTCAAATGTTGGTGCGTACCAACGGCAAAAGTTCGTCCATTTTCTTTTCCACTGCCAGCTGCCCGGCCGCAATGGCAGCGTGCGCGCGATGGAAATCAAGCGTAGATATTTGCGGGCAAACAGGTTGAATCAGAATATCGGGCGGATCACCTGCCATGCGGTTCCTTTTAAGGCGGTTCTCCAGCACCTGGATAGAAGTGGTCATAATCTCTGTTGCCGTTGGCGCTGTCACCGCCCGACGTGTCGTTATGCTGCCCAACCTTTCTTTCAGACGCGCATGCCACGGCAGAGAATCACCATTCTCGCTATTTTCTTCACTGACATTAAAGGAGAGCAGATCTTGTTGCATCAAATGAGCATCGTGCTGCAGGTCGACCGCTATCACAATATCAGCACCCAATGCACGCGTGAGCGAAATAGGAATTGGGTTAACTACAGCGCCATCAACCAGCCAGTAGCCGTTATGCGCAACGGGTGCCATTAGTCCTGGAATACTGCATGATGCACGAATAGCAAGATGAAGATCGCCTTCAGTAAACCATAATTCGCGCCCAGTACTTAAATTGGTGGCAACAGCCGCGAAGCGACGGGAACAATTTTCGATCTCGGTTTCCGGCATTATTTCGCGATATTGATTGAAGACACGCTCGCCGCGCAGTAACCCACCGCGCTGCCAGGAGAGATCCATCAGGCGTAAAACATCCCAATAACTGAAAGAGGTCACCCAATCTTCCAGCGCAGATAGTCGATCGCATGCATAGGCAGCGCCCACCAGCGAACCAATTGAACATCCTGCAACGATATCAATTTCAATACCCACTTTTTTTAGCGCATTAATAACGCCAATATGCGACCAACCTCTCGCCGCGCCAGATCCCAGCGCCAGCCCTATTTTTATCTTTCTCATTATTCCCGCAAGATTCCCCTGGAATGCAATCGTAGCAACATCGCTACTGCTCGGTTAACATAGTGCTACTCAGGCGGTTAATACGCCGTTATTGTTTCCAGGGAGATTATTTGTGTCTCAGCTTTGTCCCTGTGGTAGTGCTGTCGAGTATAGCCTATGTTGCCACCCTTATGTGTCTGGTGAAAAGGTTGCACCTGATCCAGAACATCTCATGCGTTCGCGTTACTGCGCTTTTGTGATGAAAGACGCAGATTATTTAATAAAGACCTGGCATCCATCTTGTGGAGCGGCGGCGTTACGTGCCGAATTGATTGCCGGATTTGCGCATACTGAATGGTTGGGAT
>OAZY01000052.1_pt1 | contig 148947 bp, 147 predicted proteins | sample 1494931 | NCBI WGS metagenome assembly OAZY01 (sample SAMEA2579921, study PRJEB22360) | human gut metagenome | biome: human gut; feature: human-associated habitat; material: faeces | place: Denmark | collected 2008/2010 | reverse complement strand
AAAAACATTTCAGCTAATTATCAAAAATCACTTGATTTATATATAGTTAGCTTTCTATTATTCATAATATTTATATTTTATTTTTCTCATCATGATATTTTGATAAAACATCAACAATTATTTGGTGATCCTCATTATGAGCTAATCCAGATACAATAACACTTCCAATCATCCCTTTACCAACAATAATAGGATAAGCACCACCACATATCACATATCTTTCATCATTAGTGTATTGCTGATAACAATGACTTCGTTCATTCTCTTGCCAAATTTGATAAGTTGGCAATTTAAATAGTTCTACTGTGTTTTGTTTACGATTTAACCATTGATCACCTTTTTTGCCATTCATCAAATATTGAAAAACAATATCTTGATTTAAAACAATTCTGATTCTAATATTTTTTAAGTTTTCTTTTTTTACTTTTTCAACTAAATTACAACCAAGCAAAAAAGCATCTTCATTATCAAACTTATTAAAAGCAATTAGTTTTTCCATTTTATCACCCCATTTATTTATATCATAAATATTTAGAGGTTTTGTTTATTCCCCTTATTTAGTATCTAAAGTTCTATTTTAAAACCATAAATAACAATTTATAAGTACCTTTAGACCTAAATAAAAAGGAGTTTAATTAAACTCCCACTAAATTATTAAATTTCTTTTTCTTAGTAACAAAATATGCAATTATAATTGATGAAGCTGTTAAAGCCCAGCTAATTGGATAAATAATCAATAACATATTATATGTATTGAAATGCGGGAAGACTAAAAACATATAACCTAACCGAACCCCGCAAGTAAAAATAACACATAATAATGTTGAAATCATAGGACTGCCTAACCCCCTTAGACTACCTGACATAATTTCTATTGTCATATTTAAAACTTCAAAAATTAATATATATGTCATTCTGATTGTCGCCAACTCGACAATTTTAGGATTTGAGGTAAATATACCTGCAAAGAACCGATCAAAAACAATAAATATCATACTTAATGAGACTGTAAAAATAGTCCCTAAGATCATACAGCCTCGAGTAGATTTGATACATCTTTTATAGTTGCCTGCTCCATAATTTTGACTATTGAATGTAATACTAGCTTGTGAAAATCCAGTTATTAAATAGTATACATAAATTTCAAAATTCAAACCAACTGTTGAAGCCGCAACAACATCAGCTCCTAAACTGTTTATTCCTGATTGAATAATAATATTAGAAACATTAAATAACATCCCTTGAATAGCTGCAGGAATCCCAGTAAATAAGATATCTTTAGTAATAGTCTTATCTATTTTTAGTTTTTCTAACGATAATTTCAATGGTCCCTGTTCTTTAGTTAAGATATAAAATAATAATAAAGCACTAGTTGCATCTGCAATCAGTGTTGCTAATGCTACTCCTGCAACATCTAATTTACAAACAACAACGAAAAATAGTCCTAAAGTAACATTTACAACACCAGAAATCAATAAGCAGTATAGTGGTCGTTTTGTATCTCCACCGGCCCTTAGTATTGCTGCTTCAAAATTATAAATCGTTAAAAAAATCATTCCAATAAACGTAATTCGTAAAAACAAAGCAGCTTGATCGAGTACTTCTTTTGGTGTTGACATAATTTTCAATAGCCAGACTGCAATAACTTCACCAATTAAAGCAATGACAATCCCACTAATAATCGAAAGTAATATTGAAGTATGCACTGCTTTACTAGTATCTTTTTCATTTTGAGCCCCTAAAAACCGCGAAATAACAACATTTGCTCCGATTGATAAACCAACAAATATTGTAATAAATAAATTAGTAATCGGGCTGGTACTCCCAACCGCTGCCAAAGCATTACTTCCTGAAAAATGTCCTACAACAGCAACATCTGCAGAATTAAATAACTGCTGCAACACACTTGTTGCTGCCAACGGTAATGCAAATGCCAGTATTTTATCCCAAATACTTCCGTTCAAAATATCAATTCTCTTTTTTTCCATAATAAATCCCCCAATTTTCTCACTTATTATAAATCTTCTACTATACTTTAAGGCAAGGGATTTTCAAAAACTGAAAAGAAGCTTATTTTCCAAGTTTTACTTTATCTAAAAATAAAACGTAGCACTTATTCAACTACGTTTTATGAATACTTCATTATATACAATTTTAATAACAGTAAATAGTTAATATATCTGTAATATCAAAATTAAAAAGGTATTGATCAAAACTAATCAATACCCATATTATTTATTCACTTTTTAATTCTCGTCCATTCATCATATTACGACATCCATATAAAATCAAAAACGATATTGCAAAGTTTACAAATAGTGCAACATAGCTAGCTGCCATCATCGCCACGGTAGTGCCGCTATTCAACAAGATGGCAGTAGTGATTACAGCACTTGGAATCGCACCAATCAACATCACTATCATTCGCATAAAATTCTCCATCATTGGTGAAGTTCGACTCTTTAAAAGTCTAACAGATAGTACACTTCCACTAATAAAGATACTAGTATAACCAATAACATTTAATAGATAGACAATGATCATCATTAGACTTTGATGATAATATAGGCCCATTGCAATAAAAGAAACAGCTGCAACAACAAATATCTTTATAAATGTTGGAATGATTACCGCAATCAATTTACTAAACGGCTTATCAGGAATTAAATAAATTTGATAATTTTTTAATTCTTTAGATAAATCTGTATTTTGTAAAGAAGAAAAAATCCAAATTACCATCATATAAATAAACATTCCAAACCCAACGTCAACTGCTATTGTTACTGCAATATATATTCCAATTGAAATCAAATCACTAACACTAATAAAACTATTAGTTTTACGCATTAATAAAATATTTTTTGACATTACAGCATAAGCCCCTTGGCGAAACTCCCCCTTAATCCCAAGCTTTACTTTCTTATTTCTTAAAGCCTCCTGATCTCCGGCTTTGGCCGCTTTCATTCGTTTTGATAAATCTAGAGAATCTTGTAAAGCCTGTTCATAAAAATTACCTCGATAACCAATAAATAAAACATATACTAAGATTACAGCTCCACACAACAAAAGATATCCTAATGTTACTAACAAATAGTTATGCTCAACATAAGCAATCAAAGCTAACTTCATCCACCCAAAAATAGGAACTACATAAAATAAATTTGATTGCACAAAATCCATAAACAAAGTATGATAATTCCCCGTTTGAAGATATAAAACCAAAACGATAATTACAACAAAAGCAATAATAATACCAGGAATGATTTTCGAATACTTACGATATTTCTTATCCCCAATTGATAAAACATAAAGATAATCTGTTAATAATAAGAAAAACAAAACAGTGATAACAGATGCTAAGTAAGCTAGCACAATAAAAATAAAATTAAATCCGGCACCACCGCTAAATGCAGCTAAAAATACTAAACTAATCAAAGCAAGTAGAAAGGCCTGAATAATTGTTTGGAAAGTTAAATAGCTCATTACTTGTCTTCTAGTAAAAGGACCTGTAAAAAGATAGAATGCATCCTCACCTGTAAATAAAGCTTTTTTTGACTGCATCAATGTTGCAAATAGCATAATTGCTTGAAAACCAATTAATAATAAAATTCCCATGTGCAAATCTATATTATTAACAGCCATAATTTGACCTGCATCCACATTGAATAAACTAACGATCATTGCACCATAGAATAGAATCATAATAATAACAAATACTCCACTTGCTTTACGTTTAAATAAGTTTCTGATTGTCCCTTTGATTTTTAATAACCATAGTTTTAATAACGGTTTCATCTTACTCACCATCCGTTAACTCAAAGAAATATTGTTTTAACGATTCATCTTCTAATTCATCACGTAAAACGTGTTTAATAATTTTACCTTTATTCATAATATAAGCTTCATCATAAATATCCTTAATAATATCAATGATATGGGTACTAACAAAAACTGCACAACCTTCTTCCTTTAGCAACGTAAAAATTTTTAAAACATCTTCAATACTAGCTGGATCTAATCCCACCATCGGTTCATCGACTAATAAAGCTTGTGGCTGGATTAAAAGTGCTAATAACATACTCAGCTTCTGTGTCATCCCTTTGGATAACTCTTTAGCCATGCTTTTCCTTTTCCCTGTTAATTTAAATAATTCAAGATATTTATTCGCAATCTCGTGATAATTGTCTACTCGATACGCATTTCCAATAAAATCAATATGCTCATCAATAGTAAGCAGATCATACAAAATCGGTGTTTCTGGAACATATCCAAAACAACGTTTAGCCTCAATACTATCATTAGGATAACCACAAATTTTAATCTCTCCATCAAATTTCAAAAGATTAGCAATACTTTTGATCGTTGTTGATTTACCAGCCCCATTTGGTCCAAGTAAGATTGTGACTTTTCCCCCTTTAGCAACTAAATCAACATTATCAACAGCTCTAAAGCCATCATAAATTTTTGTTAAACCATTTACTTCAATCATTTCAAATTCCCCCTAGTCTATATATTCACTATACTCTAACAACCTAGGGCACTGTCAACCATTCATGCAATAATTAATACTTTTTAAGAAAATGGCACTAAATAGCTATACTCACCAAATAAATTATTGTGCTTAAATATAATAAACAGCTATTTTAAATATCAACAATAAGAAGCTTACTCTACAAATTCATTATACTTTTGCTTGATAATATCTGTTAAACGGACATCTGGATGATGATATTTCTCTCTTCTTTCAATTTCTTTTTCTTTAGACATATATATCGCTGCTGTTGGACACCAATGAAAACACGCTAAACAGGTCATACAATTATCTTTAATTTTAATTTTTCCTTCAATCAACTCAATATTATTCATTGGACAAACTTTTATACATGTTTGGCACCCGATACACTTCTCGTCAACTTTAATTCCACGCATATTACAAGCTTTATATACTGCAGAATTTTCAACTTCAGGTAATAATGAATAATCTATCTTATCTTGTTCTATTATTGATTTTACAAGTTTTTTGATATTTGTCTTTTGATTAGCTAATGTGTCTTTTATTTGTTCAACAGTACTCAAATAACTATTACCAGGCATTGGGATTCCCTTACTTAGTGCTAAACTTAAATTTTTTTCTTGTAAAAGATTATCAAATCTTTTTGCTACATCTCCGGGATGTCCTCTATATGTTGTGAATATAAAAATATAAGTATTCTGCTTAAATTTCATTTTTCCAATAGTATCCCTTATAAGATATGGCATATCCCCATAGTATATTGGAAAAACAAACCCCACTCGCTCATAATCAACTTCGATATCTTGTTTATTGTGAAGTGCTGCAAGCGATATAACATCACATTGCCCATCAAGAGATGCTGCTAATAGTTTTGCTGTTATCAAACTATTGCCGGTTGCTGAAAAATAATAGATTCCTGTCTTCATATTAACCCCCTATAAATACTTTACTACTTTTAGAATTCTTAATTATAAGTATAACCAAATTAACTAATTTTGATAGTATTCTTTCAAACACAGAAAAAGAGGGGCTCATGTTTTTATGAACTCCTCACGTGTCATCAAATACTTAACTTAATGATATCGAAGCTTAACTTTCCTCAATTACTCCCATTAACTCTAAAATCCGATTTAAATCTTTAGTATCAGTATATTTGATTGTTACAGCCTTTTCATCAACCTTGATCTTAGTTCTAAATTTCTTTCTTAATAACCCTTCAACATAGACATATTCCTTTGGTTTTTCAACTTTAGGACGATCTTTACGACTATTGCCTAATTCAATTCCCTTAACAATGTTTTCAACATCACGAACTGATAAGCCTTCTTCAATACAACGAGCAGCTAAACTTTCGGCTTTTTCTTGAGGAAGAGTAATTAAACAACGAGCATGCCCCATTGTAATTTTTCCTTCAAGTACATAATTTTGAATCATTTCAGGTAATTGTAATAATCTTAACGTATTTGCAATATAACTTCTTGATTTACCAATTCTTTTAGCTAATTCATCTTGCTTAAGATTCAATCTCTCCATCATCATTTGGTAGGCTTTAGCTTCTTCAATAGAATTTAAATTCTCTCTTTGAATATTTTCCAATAATGCAATTTCCATCATTTGTTGATCTGTAAAATCTACAATAATTGCAGGTATTTCTACTAATCCCGCAATTTTAGCCGCCCGACATCTTCTTTCACCAGCCACAATTTCATATCCCTGGATTGATTTCTTTAAAATCACCGGTTGAAAAACACCGTGCTCTTTAATCGAAATTGCAAGTTCTTGTAGCTTTTCTTCATCAAATAATTTACGAGGCTGATAAGGATTAGGACGAATTTCTTCTAAAGAAACTGTTATCTGTTTTGATTCAGGTGTATTTTTTTCAATATCATCAATCAAAGTACTAATATCTCCACCAAAAATAGCATCTAACCCTTTACCTAACTTTTTATTTTTATTTGTTGCTGGCTTACGAGCAGCAGGCTTTTTAGTTGTAGTTACTGTTTTCTTAGTTGCTGTTTTTTTAGCCGCCATCTTTGCTGGGGCACTTTTTGTTGTATTATTTGGCATTTCGTTTACACACTTCCTTTGCAAAATCTCGATAAGCGCGAGCTCCTTCAGAATTATTATCATAATCAAAAATAGCTAGTCCTTCAGAAGGGGCCTCTGATAATTTAATATTTCTTGGAATCGCTGTTTTATAAACTTTTTCTTTAAAATATTTGCGTACTTCCTGTGATACTTCAACCCCTAAATTGGTTCTTTGATCAAGCATTGTTAGTAATACTCCTTCAATTGTTAATTGTGGGTTGAAAACACTTTGAGTTAATAAAACAGTATTTAATAATTGTGTCAATCCTTCTAATGCATAATACTCACACTGAACTGGTATTAAAACCGAATTACACGCAGTAAGTGCATTTGTATTTAATAAACCTAATGCTGGTGGACAATCAATAATAATATAATCGTATCTATCCTTTATTTTATCAAGCGCTTTTTTTAAGCGTTGTTCACGACCTTTTTTTACGTTCGCTAATTCAAGATCCGCCCCTGCTAGATCAATACTACCTGGTGCTACATCTAATTTAGCAATATATGAAGGAACGATAACATCATTAATATCACACTCTTCAACAATTATATTGTATGTTGATAATTCAATATGATCGCGGTCAATTCCAATCCCTTGAGTTGCGTTAGCCTGTGGATCCATGTCCACAAGAAGAACCCGATTTTTAGCATTTGCTAGAGCGGCCGCTAAATTAATACTCGTCGTAGTCTTACCAACGCCACCTTTTTGGTTTGTAATCGCAATTATCTTTGTCATTATTTAGCCTCCCTCATTAATATTTCTTCCCAATAGTTTCACCTAGTTTAACTACGGTCTCTTTATCATTCATACTATTTTCAATTATATCGTTATCAATAACAACTTGATTTTCTTTTAATAAAATAATTACTGTTGAACCGCCAAATTCAAAGTAACCTTTTTCTTCACCTTTAAAACATTGTTTCTTATCATGGTTAACGATTCTACCAACCATCATCGCACCAACTTCCATTTGAATCATTTTACCAAAATTTTTAGATTCAATTATCGTATAGCTGCGACTATTCTGCTTATAAATCGGATAATAATCATTAGCAATAGGATTAACTGTATGAAATCTACCTTTAATATATTTATTTCCTATAATTTTCCCATCATCAATAAAACTATAACGATGATAATCATCTACTGTCAATCTAAAAATCATCCAATAACCATTCATATATTCCTTAGCTAACTCATCGTCTTCTAATAATTCCCCCAATGAATACCTTGTATCTTTAATCATAAAACGGCTATCTTGATCAATTTTATAACATGATAACTTAGAATCAGCTGGGCTAATCAAAACATTATCATCAGCTAAAAAAGGGCGTTTTCCATCAACTATTTTACGAGTAAAAAAGTCATTATAACTCTTAAACTCTCTTTGTTCATACTGTGACATATCTATTTTATTTTCTTTAATAAACGGTGCAATTCTTCGTTTTGATAAACTAGAATTCATATACCAGCCACCTAAATCACTAACAAACTTGCATACAAGGATTTTTAAAGCACATCTACCAAGAAATGTGCCATAAAGTTTCTTTAATAAGTTATTTTGGCCCTCACCGTTAGTTTGAACATTCCCTAAACGATCAACGACTATCATTTTGTCACCACGATTTGAATCAACTCTACAATAACTAATACCCCTAAAGCCGCTAAGCCTTTTGACTGTACTTTAGGAACTTTAAAATCAACAATAAATAAAATCCCTGTAATCAACATCAAAGCACCATAAAGATAATCCAACTGAAAAATAACATATCGCAAAGCATATGCCATCGGCAAAATAAATGATGATGTTGTCACTGGCAAGCCTTGATAATACTTTCTCTTTTCTGTTGTTTCTTTTTGTCTTGTCTCTTCTTTAACATTAAAATATGCAAGTCTAATAACCGCAGCTAGAACATAAAATATCTCTATTGCTAGCCATCCAATTGAACTTAATCCAACATTATACCCTAAAATAGCCGGAAAAACTCCAAACGCCACTAAATCACATAAAGAATCTATCTGGATTCCAAAACGCTTTTCTTCATCTGTACGATTTTTCTTACTACGTGCTACCATACCATCAAAAGTATCACAAATACCACACATAATTAAGCAAATAAATGCCCATTGATACATCCCATTAAAAGATAAATGAATCCCTGCCATTGCAAATATCAATGACAAATATGTAAGAATAACCGTATAACTATAATAACCGATCATTTTTCTACTCCCCAATAAAATTTTCAACAAAAACAGTATAGCACATATTTAACTAATAAGGTACATTAATCTATCTTTTGTCTCTTAATAAATCTAAATATATTTGATTAATTGATATAAAATAAAGCAATTGAGCAGTTCGCTAATTAAACATATTTTTTATTTATTCTAACCAATTTTTAATTGCCCTATCAATCTTGCACCTCTTAATATTTAGTTACTTCTATGCATTATATCAAAATTTTCTTTTTAAACAATCTTTATTATTATGAGTTATAATTTTTATACTATAGATTTAGTCTCATTTCCAAACTTTTCCTATATATTTATGAAGTGATTTTATTTATATTATTATAAAAGAAAAAATAGGTAAACTGATGAATGATATGCTCCCTTCTAAGTAGACAAGTAAATTAATGACTTGTCACCTAGGAGGGAGCAGTTCAGAACACATTTAACTACTCTTGCTTAAATCTCTTACTTTATCATCAATAATAATTATCATTATATTTTTTATGATAAATAAGCGAAATAAGATTAGAATACATCTCTAATATAACGGACGATGAATAACTAAATTCTTCAGATAATTCAATATATTTATGAACAAAAGGAAAATGTTTTAACTTATTTGCAGTTATCATATATATTTTAGGACCATTTTCTCTATCCATAACACTCAAACGATCCAGCACTCTTTCTAAAAATCTTCCCCCGGCACTAAAAATAATAATCAGATTTTGATCATCTAAAGTCTCCAGCATTTCTCTTTGTTCATTTGGATCCTGTGTTGAATAAATGAATTTATGTAAAATCGTTAAATAATATTGAAGGGAAATAGCCGGAAAACTAGATTGAACATGTCCCATTAAAACTACTCTCTTATAGTCATGAATATCTTTAACTAACTCTTCGAGAGTGTCCGTATCCATATTTTGATTTAAATAATTAATTATTTCTTTAGAACGTTCGAAATAGTTCACAACATAATCTTTGGTTGTAACACCATCAATATGAGAAAATCTTTCTGCAATAAATGAGTTATATGTTGCAATCGCATATTGAAGCTCCATAAAATCCTCATACCCGATTTTACGACAGAAGCGGCTAATTGAAGACTTTGATACATTACAATTATCAGCTAATTCTTTAGTAGTAATTACCTTTCGCCTATCAAGATTTTCTAAAATATACTGTGCGATAATAAAATTCATTGAATCTGATGATTCTCTATTGATTACATTTAATAATTGAATCCTTATATTACTCATAAAATATCCCTTAACCTTTCCTTATATTATAAGATATCTTGATTCTAATTACTAGAAAGAAAAATTTGAGTTTCATTTTTTCTTGAAATCATCTATTTAAATATCTCGTAGATATGTCTTCAACACTTAAAAATATTACTTATGTAAAAAAGGTATGATATGGTCATACCTCTTTATCATTTTTATAATAACGGCTATCTTGATATAAAATAACCTCATCATTAGCTAATGATTTTTTTACATCTATTAATCGTTGATTTGAGGATCCACGGAATCTTAATTTACGATCCTTCAATGCTTCAACAAACGGTCCATCAATTAAAACATCTAAATATGATAAAATCTCAACATCAAAATCTTTGATTTCTTCATATAAGAAAGAAGAATATAACCAGATTGTCTTATTAGGACATTGTTCCTTAAGATGTTTTAATAAAATGGAAACATCCTGGCGATTTTCCAACTCTAATGGTTCACCACCAAGAATCGTGATTCCTACGATATGCGGCTGATTTACTAATTTAATTAAAATATTTTCAGTTTTTAAATCAAATTTATTCCCGCCAGTAAAATCCCAAGTTTCGGGATTAAAACAGTTTGGACAATGTCGTTTACAACCTTGAACATATAAAGATACCCTAATTCCTTCTCCGTTAGCAATATCCGTTTTTCGAATTTGAGCATATCTCATCGTTACTCACCATAAAGATGATTATCTAAGTGAACAAAACGTTCAGCAATTTCTTGTGTTCTACCTTGATTCCAGAAATTATCACCTAAATAACCACAAGTACGACGACAAACATTTAAAGTTTTATGATTACGATTTCCACAATTTGGACAATACCATTCCCGATTTTCATCTAGTAAGATTTCGCCGTCAAATCCGCATTCCTGACAATAATCTGATTTTGTATTAATCTCTGCATATTGAATTGTGTTATACATATAGTCAATCAACGCTGATAAAGCATCTAAATTTTCTGACATATTAGTGACTTCAACATAACTGATTGCTCCGCCAGAAGATACTTTTTGGAATTTTGCTTCAACTTGCAGTTTATCAAAAGCATCAATATGTTCTTTAACATTAACATGATATGAATTTGTTAAATAATCCTTATCAGTAATTCCTTCAACAATTCCAAAACGTTTCTTTAATGCTCTAGCGAATGTATATGTAGTTGATTCTGCTGGAGTTCCATATAAACCAAAACCTAATCCTGTTTCTTCTTTCCAGCTGTCACAAGCACTTCTTAAACGTTCCATGATCTTTGTTGCTAACTCATTTCCTTCTTTAGAAGTATGAGTTTGACCAATTAAAGCTACAACACATTCATATAAACCAATATACCCTAAGGAAATCGTTGAATACCCATTTTCCAAAAGCTTATCAATTGGTTCCCCTGACTCTAAACGAGCTAAAGCTCCATAACGCCAATGAATCGGGCTAACATCTGCTAGTGTTCCTTTTAAACTTTCATGACGTAACATCAAGGCCTCTTTACATAATTCTAAACGTTCATCTAAGATTTTCCAAAAGTTATCTAATTTATGATTAGCTGACAGACCAGCATCAGCAAGATTCAATGTCACTACTCCTTGATTAAAACGACCATACCACTTGTATTCACCATTTTCATCTTTCCATGGTGATAAGAAACTACGGCATCCCATGCAAGGGAATACTTGTCCCTCATAGTTTTCACGCATGATCTTAGCAGAAATAAAATCTGGCATCATTCTCTTTGAGACACATTTAACTGCTAAATCCGTTAAATAACGATACTTACTATCTTGCGGTACATTATTATCATCAAGAACATATAAAAGTTTTGGGAAAGCTGGTGTCACATAAGCCCCAACAGGATTTTTCATTCCAATAAATCGTTGTTTTAATGTTTCTTCAATCAGCATTGCTGTTTCTTCAATATATTCAGGTTCTTCTCTTAAATACATAAACACTGATAAAAATGGTGCTTGTCCATTAGTAGTTGAGAAAGTATTAATTTGATATTGAATCGTTTGAATTCCGGCTTTAATTTCATCTTGTAGGCGTGATTTAGCAATCTTAATAATTTGTTCTTCACTATAGTCAATTCCAATCAAACGACCTTCATTACGAACATTTCGTTGGTGCTTCTCATAACTTAAACGCACATATGGTGATAAATGAGCTAATGAGATAGTTTGTCCACCATATTGACCATTAGCTACTTGTTGTACGATTTGAGTTGCCACAGTACAAGCTGTTTGTAATGATTTAGGTGTTTCAATCAACTTATCATTAATAACTGTTCCTTTAGCAAACATATCCTTTAAATTGACAAGATCGCAATTATGCATTTTTTGGATATAGTAATCCATATCATGGAAATGAATGATTCCATCATCATGTGCCTGAACAATTTTAGGTGGTAATAATAGCCGCCGACAATAATCTTTTGAAAATTCACCAGCAATCAAATCTCTTTGAGTTGCTAAAACTGTAGCATCTTTATTTGAATTTTCTTCCATTGCTTCTTTATTAGTTTGGTTTACAATTCCATATATCTCTTTGTCAATCGTATTTGTTTCTCTTTGAAACTCCCGAACTTTACGATATCCTTCATATGCTTTAGCAGTTAAGATTTGTCCTTTTTCAATTAATTTTTCAAAAACTTGTCCCTCAATTCGATATATCGAAATATTATTATCACTGAATTGATGCCAGTTTTCTATCTCTACAGCAATATCATGAGCACATTTAGAATCAACGATCCCGCTTCCGCACTGCATTGCTTTTAAAATTGCTTTTTCAATTTTTGAAGCATCAAACTCAACGCTTTGCCCATCTCTTTTAATAACTTTCATTCTGTTCCCTCCTAAAAATCTCTTTTATTATGTTAACACTAAAACTTTTTTTATAAAAATAATACGCATCATCACCTCATTAAAATATTCAATTGGCAATGCACACAAATATTAATTATAACTGATATTTATATTAATTTCTCTAGTTTTTTTCAATTTTAGAAAATTAGTAAATTATCTATTTTGATACATCTAGTACTATCATCATCTAACAAAAATAATTGCTATTTTCCTAAAATATCAACAAAAAATATTTGTTTACTACTAATAGAGCATTTTACTTTTCAAGTCGATAATTCTCTAATATACTAATTTACGAAACTTATTATGGAGGACAAAAGAATGTACGTAATCAAGAAAGATAATACTAAAGAGCTTTTTAATATACAAAAAGTTGTAACAGCAATCAATAAATCTGCGACACGCTGTTTATATAAATTCAAAGAAGGTGAAGAAGCACAAATTTGTGATTTTGTTGAAGCCCGAGTTAAAGATTTCAATAGCAATGAAATTACTATCTCTCAAATGCACAATGTTGTTGAAGGTGCTTTAGATGCAATCAACCCTAAAGTAGCAAAAAGCTATCGTGATTACCGGAACTACAAACAAGACTTCGTGGCAATGTTAGATGAGGTCTATAAAAAATCACAATCAATCATGTATATTGGAGATAAAGAAAACAGTAATACTGATAGTGCTTTAGTATCGACCAAACGAAGTTTGATTTTTAATGAATTAAATAAAGAGTTATATAAAAAATTCTTCCTTACGACTGAAGAACTACAAGCTATTCGTGATGGTTATATCTATATTCATGATATGTCTGCCCGCCGTGATACAATGAACTGCTGCCTTTTTGATGTTAAAAGCGTTCTTGAAGGTGGATTTGAAATGGGAAATCTTTGGTATAATGAACCTAAAACTCTAGACGTAGCTTTCGATGTAATTGGTGATATTACTTTATCAGCAGCTAGTCAACAATATGGTGGTTTTACTGTTCCTAGCGTTGATTTATTATTAGAACCATATGCCATCAAGACTTTTGATTTATTTTATGAAAAATATCTAAGTTTAGGATTAGATCCAGAAACTGCTTCAAAAGTAGCTGAGGGTGATGTTTTAAATGAATTTAGACAAGGGTTCCAAGGATGGGAATATAAATTTAATTCAGTTTCATCCAGCCGAGGTGACTACCCTTTTATTACAATGACGACAGGAACAGGAACTGGCAAATTTGCGAAAATGGCTTCAATTGAAATGCTTCATGTTCGTCGACGTGGACAAGGAAAAAAAGGAAATAAAAAACCGGTTTTATTTCCTAAGATTGTTTTCTTATATGATGAAGAACTCCATGGCGAGGGTAAAGAACTTGAAGAATTATTTGAAGCAGCAGTATTATGTTCAAGCAAAACAATGTATCCTGACTGGCTCAGCTTATCAGGTGAAGGATATGTAGCTTCAATCTACAAAAAATATGGAGAAATCATCTCTCCAATGGGATGCCGGGCCTTTTTATCACCTTGGTATCGTCGAGGAGGAATGCATCCTGCTGATGAAAATGATACTCCCGTATTTGTAGGACGCTTTAATATTGGAGCGATCAGTCTCCACTTGCCTCTTATTTATGCTAAAGCAAAACAAGAAAGTAAACCTTTCTTTGATGTATTAGATTATTATTTAAACTTAATTAGAAAGTTACATTTACGAACATATGATTATCTTGGTGAGATGAAAGCCTCTGTTAATCCTCTTGCTTATTGTGAAGGAGGCTTCTATGGTGGGCATCTTGGTCTACATGATAAAATCAAACCTATTTTAAAATCTGCTACTGCTTCTTTTGGAATAACTGCTTTAAATGAATTAGAACAGTTAGCACATAAAAAATCATTAGTTGAAGATGGTTCATTTGCTTTAAAAACAATGGAACATATTAATCAAATGGTTGAAAAATTCAAAGAGGAAGATGGTCGTTTATATGCTATTTATGGGACCCCAGCAGAAAACCTCTGTGGTCTTCAAGTGCAACAATTCCGAAAAAAACATGGTGTAATTGAAAACGTTAGTGACCGTGATTATGTCAGCAACTCTTTCCATTGTCATGTTTCTGAAGAAATTAGTCCTATTGAAAAACAAGATAAAGAAAAACGTTTTTGGGACTTATGTAATGGCGGTAAGATTCAATATGTCAAATATCCAATCGATTACAACATGCAAGCTTTTAAAACCTTACTTAAACGTGCAATGAGATTAGGCTTTTATGAAGGTGTAAATCTATCATTATCCTATTGCGATGATTGTGGCCATGAAGAATTAAATATGGATGTTTGCCCAAAATGTGGAAGTAAAAACTTAACAAAGATAGATCGGATGAACGGTTATTTATCATATTCACGAGTTAAAGGGGATACGCGTTTAAATGATGCAAAAATGGCAGAAATTGCAGATCGGAAATCAATGTAATGAATTATCATAATATAACAAAAGATGATATGTTAAATGGTGAAGGGCTCCGAGTAGTTCTTTGGCTTTCAGGATGTACCCATCGATGTCCGGGATGTCACAACCCTCAAACATGGGATGTCACTAGCGGTATTCCTTTTGATGCTGAAGCTAAAGCTGAAATCTTTACAGAACTTGATAAAGATTACATTTCTGGAATTACTTTCAGTGGTGGTGATCCGCTCCACCCTTCCTCAATTAATGAAGTTGGTCAATTGATTAAAGAAATTAAAGAACGTTATCCTGATAAAACAATTTGGCTATATACCGGTTTCCAATTTGATGATATTAAAACGATTGATTTTATCAAAAATATTGATGTAATCGTTGATGGGCGCTTTGAAATTACCCAATTAGATCCTCAATTACATTGGAAAGGTTCTGCAAATCAACGTGTAATTGCAGTAGGCCCAACGCTTGCTTTTAATACAATTATTCTTCATGACGATAACTAGGATGGCCATAGCCACCCTAGTTTTTATATATAATACAAATCCTGACCTAATGCTTTTAATGCACTTTCATCCGTAATCAAGTAATTGCCTCGTTTAACCTTACAAAGATACCCACACTGACAAAAGTCATTTAAGACTCGCTGTAACTGACGATAACTGCACCCGATCATTTCTGCTACTTGAACAAAATTATCCTTGATGATCAATTGTTGAGCACTCGAAATAAGATATGAAGCTAAACGATTTTCAACTGGATAATTAATTGAAATAGCAGTATTATGATTAGCATGATATAGCCGATTTGAAAGTGTTCGTGCTAAATAACGCATAAATATTAAATCATGTAATAAAATATCTTCATATTGCGCCACTGATATTCTAAAACAAACTGTATTTTTGAGTGCGTAAACATCATTAGTGACTTCATGATGATTTAGAAATTCAACTTCTCCAGTAACTGTGATTGGATTAGAAAAAGCTGATAAAACTGTTGTTCCATTCGCAGTCGTTCGACAGCTTTTAATTCTTCCAGATACAAGAATATATAAATATTCTAATATCTGCCCTTGATGTAATAGATGTTCAGCCTTAGAAAACTCACATAATTCAAGATACTGATAATTATCATCACTCATCATCTGCTCAACTTTAAGCAAATTGATATAATACTCTCGATTTTTCATATATATCACCACCTTAAATATGACATATGTCGTATTTAAAAGCAATATCTTTTCTTTATAATAAATTTGGAGGTGTTAACTATGTATTTATTATTATCTTTTTTATGTGGTTTAATCGTATCGACCATGAATATTTTTAATGGTCAACTATCTGCCCACTGTGGTGTTTATCTAGCAACCGTTATTATTCATTTGATTGGTTTAATTACTTTTACCTTGATCATATTTTTAAAAAAGCAAGAAATTTCCTTTAAACATCATTTACCCTTTATTTTATACACCGGCGCAGTAATTGGTGTACTAACTGTAATTTTTAATATTATCGCTGTCAATAATATCGGTACAGCTTTGTTAACAGCATTAGGCTTACTGGGTCAAATGATTATTTCTATCATCCTAGAATCTAAAGGCTGGCTAGGGTCATTAAAAAGAAAACTAACACCACTTAAATGGTTAAGTTTAATAATTGTCACAATTGGAATTGGAGTGATGGTTAAATGATTGCAATAATATGTGCAATAGCTAGCGGTATGACTATTGTTTTAAGCCGTTCCATAAATGGATATTTAGCAAAAAAAATCGGTCCTTATCAAAGCACTTTCTTTAATTACTTTACTGGTTTGCTTACTAGTTCAATTCTCTTATTTTTTACCCTGTTACCAGCATTCAAAAACATTTCATTTACAAAGATAGATCTAATAATGTTAGTTGGAGGAATAATTGGTGTCTTTAATGTTCTAATTTTAAACATCGTCGTTTCCAAAGTTACTCCAATCAAGCTAACTCTAATTACTTTTATCTCTCAATTACTTAGTGGAATGATACTAGACTATTATATCTATCACGTCTTCACCCTTAACAAATTGATTGGTTGTATTATCGTCATTATTGGATTAATTATATATCAATCTGCTGATATAAAAGTCATTTCAAATGAAGAAATTAATTCTATCTAATAATTTTCCTAATTATTTTAGATTGTCGTTGACAATCTTTTTCATGATTTTATTCAAATATTCTAACTTAGCTTTTTCATATATCTAACACATTTGTAAAAAACAGACCATTACTATATTGAGATCATAAAATCCTCATAATTTCCTTATAAAAAATTCAAAATGATAACTACAAGTAATAACATACCGTTCGCTTATATTTTCCTTTGTACTTCATTCTCCTATAAATTAAATAGCTATCTCTTTTTATCATTTCTCTCACCTCATATAGTATATTTTATAAAGATAAGCAAAAAAATTAAAATAATAACTTCTTATTTAAATAACGAATATAAATGACACACATGATAATCGATGCCATAGAAGCAATAGGTGATGCAATCCCCATATGAAATAAAGTAATTCCGCTCAATTTACTAATTACTAAAGTTAATTGAATTCTTAAAATAAAGGTTGCCAGCAAACTATGAAGCATCGTAAAAACAGTATATCCACCACCATTTAAATAACCATTATAACAAAAGATATAACTTGTACATAAACAATCAAAAGAATATGTTTGTAAATATAAAGCTGCATTTTTAATTACTGCCTGGTCACTAGAAAAAATTCGTGTGAAAATACTTCCATCAAATTGACAAACAACTGTCACAATCAATGAAATCGAAAGACAAAAAGCAATCCCATAACGCATTGATTTATACGCTCGTGAATACTGCTCGGCCCCAAAATTTTGAGCTGTCATCGTTGCAACAGCATTACCTAAGGCAATTGCTGGTAACATTAAAAATTCAATCAATTTTTCAACAACTCCAACAGAAGCACTAGCAACTACCCCCATACCATTGACGATTACCGTAATTAACAAAAAAGAAATACCAACTAAAGCACTTTGCAAGCCGATTGGTAACCCAACTTTTGTGATTTTCGCAATCATCGGAAGATTAAAACTAATATCTTGGCGATTAAACTTAAAACCTAATCCTTTATATTTTAGATAGATCAATGAAAAAATAAAAGCTCCTGCTTGTGCTAATACCGTTGCAATAGCAGCTCCTGCTGCTCCCATTTGATAGCTATCTATCAAAATAAAATCTACAATAACATTTATTACACACGCAATTGCAACAAATAAAAGAGGTGTCTTACTATCACCTAAACCTCTTAAAATAGCACTAACTGCATTATATCCTACAATAAAAACAGTTCCTAAACTACAAATATATAAATAACTTCTAGTTGCACTGATTGCATCGTTAGGTGTATGCATTAATCCTACAATCTGATGATTAGTCAAAAATAATATAATTGAAATAGTCACAGCAATCATAGTAAACAACACAACTGAAGAACCCACTGTTGCAGCTAATTCTTTTTCCTTTTTAGCTCCAAAAAATTATCCTAATAATACTGTGATCCCTGTTGTAAACCCAAGGATCAGGTTAGTTAGCATCGCCATTGTTTGACTACCGATAGAAACTGCTGAAACATCACTTGTTGTAGCGAAATGCCCCACCACAAATAAATCAGCAGCTCCGTATAATACTTGTAATAAGTTTGATAACATGAAGGGAATTGCAAAGAGCATCAAACTTTTAAAAACACTTCCATTTAATAATTCATCATTCATATTTTCCTCCTAAAAAAAGCTGGATAAAATAGTGGTTTGACCCACTACCTTATCCAGCATAATTTCTTATACCCTCCGGTAAGCAAGAAAATTTTACCAAGTTTGCCCTTAACTGTCAAACTTTTTATTTATTTAGTTTCTCTTAAGCAATATTAAGAAAGGTTTAATTTTATTAATTGAATAAAGTGGTACAATTCAAGTATGAAGAAACTACTAATAATCTGTTTAGTCCTCCTAACAGGATGTACTAACGCAAACGCAAAAGTAAATAAAATCGAACATCAAGATATTTTTGATCAAGTCCAATTAAGTGATTATCAAAATGTTATGATCGTAGCTCATCCTGATGATGAAACTATTTGGGGTGGAATGCATTTACTAAAAGATAAATACTTGGTTGTCTGCCTAACTAATGGTGATAACGAAATACGTTCTAAAGAATTTAAAGAGGTGATGAAAAAAACACAGAATACCGGACTTATTTTAAATTATCCTGATAAAACAAATGGTAAGCGGGATAATTGGAAATCATCATATCAAAAAATTGAAGACGATTTAAATTATCTTTTATCGAAACAACATTTTAATCTCGTTGTTACTCACAATCCTAAAGGTGAATACGGCCATCAGCATCACAAGATGACAAGTGCAATTGTTACAAGTATTGCTAAAGATCTAGCAATTACTAATAATTTAAAATATTTTGGTCTTTATTATCGAAAAACTAACCCTATCTTGCCAATGAAACCAACCTTTGATGATGATCTTACCAAACAAAAATTAGAATTAGCAGATTGTTACTCCTCTCAAAAGAAAATCTGCCATAACTTAGGACATATGTTCCCATATGAAAACTGGATCAGCTACGATGAGTGGCATTGATCCAGTTTTTTATCTAATATTTGTTTTATCAATCAAACGATAGTAATCTAACTTTCGTTCAAGATTCTCTTCATAATTTAATTCAAAGTAACAGGCATATAAAATATCAAAAATATATAAAATTGATAATCTAGTTGAAAAAGATGAAATTTTTTTATAATGATTTTCACCAGAGCTAATATATAGGTGATGATCCGGTTTCACTTCTTTTATAGGATAATTATATGAGGAAGGCACATTTATACTCACACCAATTTCCTGCATTTGAAATTGAAAGTTTTGTGCAAAGTAAATATTTCCAGCTGATGTATATACATCAATGACTTGAGCCTTTTTCATTGTTGAAACGACTCGCTTAAGCTGGTCTAAACTAAATAAGTTAGCAGTAGAACTTAAGGTTTGTTCATAATCTTCTTTTAGCTTATGAATAATTTCATAATGTGTCTGAAATTGCTTAACAGGAAAATTAAAGTCAAAATTCTCTGTACTTTTTAAATACTCTTCTAAAGAACTAGTGATTTTTAGCTTCAGATCAGCAAACCCCGATAATTCAAGCTTATCACATAAGCGATAAATCGTTGCTGTTGAGACATAACAAACTGTGCTTAAATCTTTTGCAGTCATTTTTAAAATACGATCTGGATGCTCTAAAATATAGTCTGTAATGATTTTTTCACTATTCGATAGAACTTTACTATTCTTTAATTTCATTAATATATTCATCTTTATTCACCACTTTTATTTTACAATAAACAATACCAAAAAACAGTATTATTTATGTTTTAATATGATGCTAAAAAACTAAATTTAATACTTAGTTTCTTTTATTATCACTATTTTTAATTCTTAAAGCTAATAATTCTAATAAAACATATTCTTAAGTTTGTTCAACTTTAATGATTTTAAAATTAAGGTACTGTAGCTCTTGACCAAACGATTTTATTACCTGTTTTTAATAGTTCATAATTAAGCAACAAGTCATTATAAATTACAATTACTGGTGATGAAAGAATACTCATGATAGCTTGTATCAATAAAGCTAAGCGTTTTTTGTGTTCCTTCAGGAATACGACTCAAATGTACACGTTCAGCAAGTGGCAATGATAAAAATTTTACTTCACCAGCAAAGTTATTACAACCTGTTAATAACTGTCCCTATTCCCACATTTAAACCCTGTAGCTAAAATAAAAATACTAATGATTAATATTTTACAATATGTTTATTGTATTTGCATTTTAAAATTTGTTTAAAGTTTATACCACTTATCCCCCTCAATAAAGGATGAATAGACATAGCCATTATCAAACACTCCAAATATAGAAATCGCTATACAATCAATTTCTAAAAAATGTAACAGTACTATATTTAAAACATCATAAATACCTTGAATTATAATACTATCCTTAATAATCCGCTTTTCATAAATCATCAATAACTCTTTCCCATATAGATGGTAATCAATAAAATTCTTATTATTATCCTGATATACTAATAAATATAAGGTAAGATTATTAGTGTTTTTATTAATAATTTACGGTGATAATTTTATTATTGTTTTATTGTTATTTACCTTATCTAATAATAGTGATTCTTTGATAAACTCAAATAATTTTAAACAATCATAGCTTGCAAATATTAGCGTTGGAATTTTTAAAACTAATTTATTAGGTAGTATTTTTTGTATCCTTGCACATTGGTAAGATATTTGTGGAGCTAAGAGCAGAACATCAAAATCCAATGCTGCTGCCAAGACCTTTTCCCAGCCAACTGCTTGAAATTGATAATTCAATTCTACCGTTTGGCTAAGTTTTTCAGCAAAATAACTAGTCGTCAAACCGCTAGAGCATGATAATAAAATTTTTAAAACAGGTTGTTTGATCGTGTTATAAATACATTCTATCATCTCTTCAAAAAGTCTTTTAGCGTGTCCTAAATTTTGCATTTGAAAATGAATATAAAATTCTAATTTATTGTCATTATTATTCATGACACAAAGCTCAATAATATTAAAACGATTAAAGGTTACACGACTTAAACTATTTTCAGCTTCAATAAGTATAATATTGGAATCATTATCATTGAAATACAATTTATAATCCTTACTAGTTTGTAGTAAGATCCATTTTTTAAAATACTCTACATAAAGCTCGCTTAAAAATTCATCCATAAAATTATCTCCTAGAGACAAGCTATTCGTTAATGATTTCAAGCGCTCGTTTTAGCACATTGGCACCATTCATCATTCCATAATCACGCATATCAATAACATCAAACGGAATCTTCCCTGCTAATATTTTCTTAACATTAGGAATAACATAACGAACTTGCGGTCCTAACAGTAATACATCAAATTCGCCTAAATGCTGTTCCAATGTTTTTTCACCAATCGCTTCAACAATGACTTCCAGTCCTCTATTATCGGCTTCCTCTTTCATCTTGTTCATTAATAAGCTGGTAGACATCCCTCCAGCACATGCTAACATAATTCTAATCATTTTCTTTTCCTCCTTGACTCCATTGTAAAAACTATTTGGATATAAAAAAATCGTTTTCTATTAAAACGAATTTTTCTTTTAATATATTGCCCTATTTACATAAAAATTATGAGAAATTTATTTCATCATTATAAGAATAACTACCAGTTCTAATAGTTATATCTTAATATCAAACCAAAATAAATTACATAAAAAAGAGAAGATACTGCTACCTTCCCCTGAATTCCTAATCTATATCTTAATAATAATGACGTTCAAATGTAGCATATTTCTTATTTAAAATGATATATGCAACAATCAAGATAATTCCAGCACCAGCACAAATAGCACCATCTAAACGTAAACTCCCTACCGGAATATCAATGCTCATTCCTAATAGACGATTTCCAATAGTAAACTCCATTGCACTAACAACTAATGGCATAAATAAACCAACTACAATACCTAAAATAACAGCAGCGATTCCACTAAATAAAGTCCATTTATAAAATGATTTATTAATCAAACCAAGTAAAACTGCTGTTAAAACAATTCCCACCACACAAATAATTCTCGTTGGAGTATCACTTAAAGTTTTATAAGTTTTAATAAATTTTTGTGTTCCTGGTGTTGTTTTTTGGACCTTTTCAACGGTACTTACAATTTTATTTTGTAAGGCACCATTTTCATCAGTAATCTTACTTTGAATTTGTTCACGCTGCTCTGTAGTGATTTTTTTACCAATTGCTTCTTCGATTGCAGGAATATTTTCATCAACAGCTTTAGATAATTGTGCAGCAATCGCAGCAGTATCAACATCACTACCATTTGCTACAGCTGCTGTAATTTGATCTAATAAATCGCTCGTCACATCGTTTAAAGCACTATTATTTTTTACTGCTTCCTCAACTTTCTTGATATTTTCATTACTTACATCAGGAAATGCTTGATTAAGTACTTCTTCAATCCCGTTACTTGCCTCTTGAACAACGACAGCATTTGTAATTGCTTTAGTTGACATTGTCTTAATTGATAGATTAACACATAGGAGCATAATCAAACATAACATGACAATTGTTAATACTACATTTCCAAATTTCTTCATTTCTTTCTCCTCAATAAGATGCCTTGTTCCTATTTCTAAACTATAAGATATCTTTTCTAATGTATTTATTATAGTTTTTTTTATCTCTTAAGTCAAAAAGAGTGCCAAATCACACTCTAATTATACCGTTTTCTGCGGTTTGTATCTTTAACAATATAAATTGGTCGAGCTTTATTTTCCATATAATCTTTAGACACATATTCTCCTAATATTGCAATTAATAACATTTGTGTTCCACTTAAAAATAAAATTAAACAGACAATCGTAGTATATCCACCTACGCTATTTCCAAACATCAATGTTGAAATCGCTGTATATAACGATAAAATAATTGAACCAACAAATAGGATAACACCAAATATTCCTGCTATCTTTAGTGGAGCAGTAGAAAATGAGAAAATTCCTTCTAAAGCATAAGAAAATAAGCTTTTAAAATTCCATTTAGTAGAACCAGCAGCCCTTTCTACATTATTAAATGGTAACCACTTTGTCTCAAAACCAACATATGAAAATAAACCTTTCATATAACGATTATACTCTCTAATTTCTAAAATTGAATCAACCATAAGACGACTCATCATTCTAAAATCTCCTGCGCCATCACTCATATCCAATTTTGATAATTTTTGCATCACCTTATAAAATGACTTACTTAAGAAATTTCTTAATCTACCTTCACCCCCACGATCCATTCTTTTTCCCGCACAACAATCGTAACCTTCTTGACTTACTGCCTGATACATCGGTGCCAGCAATTTTGGGGGATGTTGAAGATCTGCATCCATGATTACACAATAATCACCGGTTGATTTTTCCAAGCCAGCGAACATCGCTGCTTCTTTTCCAAAGTTGCGAGAAAATGAATAATAGTCACAATGGTGATCTTTAGCACAGATCATCTTTAATAAATCAATTGTATGATCATGACTACCATCATCAATAAATAAGATTTCATAATCAATATTTTCAATCGTTTCAAGTTCTTTAGTCACTTCCTTATGGAATAATGGAAGTACTTCCTCTTCATTATAACAAGGTACGATTACACTAATTTTGTCCATATTCATGTCCTCCTTTGGCAGCAAAAATCTTAAACTTGCATAGCCCATAATTTGAAACTACTGTAATTACACTAACTACTACTTTTGATAACATCTCATTTGCAGATAATAACTGAATAAAAATAAATAATAATCCGCTTTCAACTAATAATGTCCCTAATCTTAAAATAAAGAATTGATAAGCTTCTTTTCCAGTTTCATTAGCACTTTTAAAAACAAAATGTTTATTAGCCCAAAAAGCGAAGATAACAGCACCGACCCAAGAGATTACATTTGCAAAAAGCCAGCCCTGATCCATCATTGTAATCACAAACCAATAAATTACAAAGTTAATTAGCGTTGTGCATCCACCTACAAATACATAACTAATTAATTCTTTCAAATCCTTTTTCATTCTTTTTCCTTCTCCCTTGAAATACTAACCATATAAAACCCACACCACTACAAACATAACCAACATTTTTCATTGGAGCTTTAAATATAATTCTAATCTGGTGTTGTCCTTTAGAAATCTTTGCTCCTAAAAATGCTTTATTTACACACTCCTTAGCAACTTCTTTGCCATCAATTAATACCGTATAGCCATTTTGATACGGTAATGAAGTAACTAAATAGCCATCATTACTAACATTGATTGTTCCTTCTACAAGATTGCCATCTTGATTATACGAGCCAACTAATACATCAATTTCTTGATTACGGTTTTTGATTACATCATAGTCAATCGTAGAAACTTTTATATTCTTTAAATCATAACGTCCATTACTGAAACTAATACTAAGTTGGTCAAGCAATTCATTTTGACTTAAAACATATGTAAAATGCGTATTATGATTTGGATAAGCAGCACTTGAACTAGATAACTTATTTTTTACCCCATTAATCGTAATACTCGTATCTTTACGCTTAATTAATTTAACTTTAGCTAAATCAAATTCCACAATTAAAATCTTATTAGTTAAATCTTGATTGATCCCTAATTCTAATTTACCCGTCTTTTTAGTGTTAATACGATAGCCATCATTTAATTTAGTTATTTGTAAATTATCGCTTTTTTCTTTTACAACTGTTTCTAGTGCAACCGTAGCTGCCTTACTTTGATAATTACTCTGACCGCCTGCAACAACCACATTATTATAAATAGTGTCTAATGTTTGTGGGTAATCTAGACGATCAAACTGCACAACATCATAGCTATTACTAGTTGCATAAACAAGCGGCAATACTTTATCATTTTGATATAGATTATTACCAATTGCTTGATATCCCATCGGTACTACATTTTCACTATAGAGCGTCTTCACTCCCATCATTCCTTGAAAGAAAATATTTGAATTTGATAGACAAGCGACACGATTTTTAATACTAATAGGATTTTTAATAATATCGTAATAAAAATGATTATAGAGACTATTACTAACGGAACTATAGATTGAACTTCTAAGCTCGTTATTACTAACTTGATTGACAGTGTTCAATGACTGTTTAAAAATATCATATCGACCATCTTTTTCTACTTTAATATTTTTTAAATTCGAAACTTGTTGATAAGTGTCTTTTGTAACAAAACTCTCTTTTTGATTATTAACATAGCTAATTATTAAAGGCATTACCAACAATAAATATAAAGTTCGTTCAGTTATTCTTAGATACAATAATATCCCAACCAAACAAATTATAATATCTAAAATAACTAATGGCTCTTTATAAAATAAGACAATTGGTAAAATAAGTAGCACAATTAATTTTAAATCCAATTTAATTTGTGATTGTTTATACTCATTGATTGTTTGAATTACTACATAAATAATCAATGGTGTAAAAGGAAGCAAAATCTTGGCCCGAGGATATAAAAAACCATTTAAGACAAAACTAAAGATCGGGATAAATAATAACAATAATAGCCAGATCGATAATTTTCTCGTTTCTTTTAATTTTAAGCTTAGAACTAAACCTGCCCATGCAACAAAGCCTAATCCACAGCCATAAGCATTATACAATAGGGCTTTAAAATCACCTCGCGGCACTACTAACGACATCAAATCAAGTGAGCCGCCACTACTTTGATGGTTTTCCAGCATAACATAGGCAGTTGGAATTAAAAGAATTCCACAAATAAGCACTCCGATCAATAACGGCTGAATAAATAAACATAACTTTTTAAAAGTAATTAGGTTTTTCAATCGATACATTTCAAAACAATAATATGTAAAAATTGTTAGTAAAGCTGAAATTGCAAAAAAATAACTATTTGCAATTATTAGAACCACTGCTCCAATTAATAACCCTTGCTTTTGATTTTTAATATATGTATCTACCGCGATCAATGCCAAAAGCACTCCAGGCATATAATCAACAAACATGATTTGGCGGTGACTTTGGAATAATACAGAAGAAGATAATAATAATACAGCTCCAACTATACATAGCGTTGTGCTAAACTGTTTGCGTTTCAACCATATATAGGTCAGGTTAACACTTAAAACTAAATTTATTATCATATAGGTAATTATAATATCTTTCATTGCTATTCCAGGAATAAGACAGCCAATTAATACGTCAGGTCGAAACAATCCATAATAAGATATATTATAAATATTTTGACCACCGCCGATATTAAATGCAAAATCGGGGAAAAATGATTTTGTCTCTAACATCGTCTTCCGAATATAATCAGCTAGATTGACATGTTGCGATAGCCAATCAGTATTAGCTCCAAAGATACTAGAAGAAGGCGTGATGACTATGATCATCACTAAGGTTAAACATGTTAAAAATATAATTGGGTAAAACTGCTTTTTTTTCATTACTATCATTCTCCTGCTCACATTATCGTATATATTCCTTAAGAATCACCTAAAGAACATCTAAATATTTCTTAATTTTCATTTTACTATCTTCTTAATTTCCATTATGATGTATAATAAATACGAAAGTTGGTGAATATATGACGAACAATAAAATTTTAATTGTCGATGACAATCCTGAAATTAGAGAAGTATTAAATGTTTTGCTCTCAAGTGAAGGTTATGATGTGATTGAGGCTAAAGATGGCCAAGAAGCAATTGATATGGTTAGTGATGATATCGATTTATATATTCTCGATATTATGATGCCTATAATCAATGGTTACCAAGCCTGTGTTGAAATTAGAAAAAAATCTAACGCCCCAATCTTATTTTTAACAGCAAAAGGTCAAGAAAGTGACAAAACACTTGGTTTTTCTAGTGGTGGGGATGATTATTTATCAAAACCATTCTCTTATAATGAATTAACGACAAGAGTGAAGGCATTGTTGCGTCGATACTATGTTTATCAAGGGAAAATGGAAAAAGAAGAAAATAATGATGACAACATTGTTTACAATAATATTACTATTAATCCTAATAGTGAAGCAGTGTATCTAAACGGAAAACAAATTGAATTAACTTACTTAGAATACCAAATTCTTTATCTTTTATTAAGTAATCGTAAAAGAATTTTTTCAACGCAAACATTGTATGAGAGTATTTGGAATGAACCTTATTATTATAGTGCTAATAACACAATTATGGTTCATATTCGAAATCTTCGTAAAAAAATAGAGAGTGATCCTCAAAATCCAAAAATAATTAAAACAATTTGGGGTAAGGGTTATCGTTGTGATTAAAAATTTCTTTAATAAATTAAGTATTCAAATTAGTGCCATTATCATTATTTGTGGAACCTTAGGGGTGGCAACTTTTTGTCTACTTTATGCCGGTAAAGAAAGTTTCTTTGAATTTACCCAAAACTTAGGGGTCATCTCTGAAAATACTGAAGCTTATGCAAATAATATTGAAAATCAAATTATTGATCAAAATGTATCAATTACTGATGTCGATACTCTAGATAAGATCTTAGGTACTAGCGATATTTATAGTGTCAATCTATATAATAAGGCTGATAACCTTGCCATTACTGGTTCTTTTGCTACCATGCTTGACAATTTTATCATCGGTTCAACAGTATATGATACTGAAGCAATTTATAACGGTGACGATTATAGTACAGAAATTGAGTTAAAAGATGGAACCATTGAAATGTATGTTTACTCATATGCTTTAGCTAAATTAGTCGTTCCTTACATCGTTGCCTCAATTGTCATTGCCTTATTTACCTTTTTACTTCCAACCTTTTTATTTATTCGACGTAAAGTAAATTATATGACAACATTAAAAAATGAAGTTACAATTATGTCACAAGGTGATTTAGACCATACAATCAAAATTAATAGTAATGATGAAATTGCAGAATTATCTAATCAAATTGATAATCTTCGCCTAACCTTAAAAGACAACTTTGCTACTGAAGAAGCTAATCGCAAAGCTAATTATGAATTAGTTACAGCACTTTCTCATGATTTGCGAACTCCTTTAACTTCTTTAATGGGATATTTAGATATTATTAGACTAAAGAAATTTAAAAATGAAGATCAATATAATTTATATTTGAAAAATTCAATTGATAAAGTAAATCAAATTAATGAACTAGCAAATAAAATGTTTGAATACTTTCTCGTTTTTAGTAAAGATCAAGATACTGAATTATCTAAGATGTCACTCGGCGTAATTTACGAATATATTTTAGAAAATATTGGTGTCTTAGAAGAAAATGGTTTTGAAGTAATCAAAAACATTAAGCATTCTGATTACTTTATTCGCGGTAATATTAATTTAGTCAAACGAATTATTAATAATGTTTTTTCCAATGTCTTAAAATACGCAGATATTAAACAGCCCGTTTATATCACTTTATTGATCGATGAAGATATTGAAAATCTAGGCTTAACGATTAAAAATACAAAAAAACATAGTGCTAACTATATTGAAAGTAATCAAATCGGTCTTAAAAGTGTCCAACAAATGATCAAGATTCACGATGGTACTTTTACAGTCCTTGATGAAGAAAGTACTTTCACAGTATCAATTACAATTCCTTTAATGCAATAATTAGTGTATAATGTTGCTATAATTTTAATTAAAAGGAGATATTATGCAGGCAATAGCAAAATTTCATAAAGTATCTAAAGAACAATTTATAATTGATTTCAAGGACAGTTTTCCTAAATATGATGAGGCAGCCATTAATGATATATATGCTTCAATTAAATTACCTAAGCGCGCTACTATCGGTTCTGCGGGTTATGACTTTTATACCCCTATCGATTTCATTTTAAAACCTCATGAAACAATTAAAATTCCTACTGGAATTAGAGTTTCTATCAACGATGGGTGGGTTCTTGCTATCTTTCCAAGAAGCGGACTTGGTTTTAAATATCGTTTACAATTAAACAATACAGTTGGAATCATTGATAGTGATTATTTCAATAGTGACAACGAAGGTCATATTTTTATTAAAATAACTAATGACAGTAATGAAGATAAAACAGTTGAATTAAAAGCTGGCCAAGGTTTTGGACAAGGAATCTTCCTACGATACGGTATTGTTGAAGATGACAATACGACTGATGAACGTAATGGCGGTTTTGGTTCAACAACTAAATAAAAAAATCAGATGGTTGATTATAGTGAACCATCTGATTTTTTTATAAGTTATTTTTATTTTCTTGATAATGTTGTTTAAATTTAATTGCTATTATTAAACAAACAATAATTCCTATTAAAAATGGAATCGCTGAAAAAAAGACAACGTACGGTGGAAAACTAGTCGTTTTATGATGTTCAATCAAACAATATTGATATGCCACAACAATACATAATAAATGTGATAAAAATAAAGTCAACCCCAAAAAACTATAATACATATACTGATAAAATTTCATTTCATCCACCTCCATATGACTTTGTTATGATTCATTTATTCCTTCTTTTATCATTATAACATAGTATTTTTTATCAATTCCCATGATTCCCTATTTATTTACAAAATCTTTAGTAATATGTTATCTTTTTTGATAATATATTAGTATAGGAGGGAATTATTATGGATATTTTAATGAAATATGCTAAAAAGAAAACTGTTTTTATTTTATCGACAGTTTTGTCAGGGATAGTTACATTATTGTATTTAATCTCAAAATTCGGTCCAACAACATCATCTAATGTTAATATCAATGATATTAATGAATTAGCTGGAACGATTGGATCAATGGTTACAATTATTCAAATTATATTTTATCTATTTATTATATTGGCCATTGTAACCGCCATTCTTAGTGGAGTTTATTTTTTCAAAAAAAATAAGCAAGAATACGTGATGCTAGGGGAATTCATCGTTTCATGTATCAACTCAATATTATTACTATTATCAATGTCCGGAATCAATGCAATTTGTAAGATTCTTAGAGTTGCAATTAGTGGTGATTATTCATCACTTATGACTATGAATTCAGCACGATTACTTAGTTCCGTAACTAGCGCTGCAAGCAACCTTAAATATTTTATGTATTTATCAATTTTTGTATTTATTATCAATATTGTTTTATTATTAATTGTTAAAAAAATTATTAATATTGATGGGTTTCATTTTAATTTTGATGAATCAGTTGTAACTGCTGTTCCAGCTCAAGAACCTGTTCATGAAGATTCTACAACTGTCGAAGACGATTCTACGATAGCTGATAATGAGTTAACACAAGAAAACGGAGAAACTGAAACTAACACGGTTGAACCTAATGCTTCTGAAACTAAACCGGCAACTGTCAATACACAAAAAATCAAAGACTTCTTTAAAACAAAAAACGGAAAAATAACGATTGGTGTTGCTGCTGCTCTTATTGTTTGCTTTGGTGGTTATAAAATATATGATACATTCTTTAATTATACTAGTATTGATCTAGGTAAAAATATTACTGTTGAATTTACCGGGAAAGACGGAAGTGGTTATATAAAAGATGTTGAAAGCAATATCGATTATGACAAAAATAATTCTGATTTATCTAACTTTGTTAGCAGCACTTATACTGACTATGATTTTTCTGGAGATCTATCTAATGGTGATAAAATAACTGTAACGATTAAATACTCAGAAGAATTGGCTAAAGCAAATAAAATCAAAGTAACTAATGATTCTAAAACTTTTACTGTTAAAGGTCTAATTGAAAAATTTAAAGATAGCAGTAAAATACCAGAAAAAGTTATTACTCAATTAAAAAAAGAAGCTGACAAAAACATAAAGAATCGCTATAAAGATGGTTATTCTTTTACTTATAATCATGAATTTAATTCTCTTTGGTTTGCCAAAGGGGAAGATGATGATAACGACAGTGTTATTGCTATATATAAAATTGACGAAGCATATACCTCATCATTCAGTGGCCAACAAGACGTTGAAACTTACTATGCCGCAATCTATGTCGATGATGTTGATTCTGCCTATTTAGATGAAAAGTCACATTATTGGTATGGGGCTTCTTTATATGGCAGTGATGGTAAAGAATTATCAGATCTAAATGCATTGGAAACTGCTTTAAAAGAAAAATTTGATGATCAAACTTTAGAATTAATCAAATAAAAAACTAAAACCACTTTTTAAAATATTTAAGAAGTGGTTTTTTTATTCCAAATCAAACTGATTATTAAATTATTTTCACTTATCTTAGCAGTTACACTTCCCCCTAAGATCTCAGTAAATTCTTTAACAATAGCTAATCCTAAGCCAGTATTTTGTTTTGTACGAGAAATATCAGAAGTATAAAACTCATCGAATATTTGTTCAACTATGATTGGCTCATCTAATCGATTTTTGAATTGGAAACAAATTTCTGCTCCCGTATTAATAGAAATATAAATATCTCCACGGCTATGCTTCAAAGCATTAATAATTAAATTATCAAAAATTCTCCGTAAGATCCGTTCATTACTAAGCATCTCTATTTTTTTATTACCTTCAATATAGATCATCCGCCCTTGACTATTAAAATCTTGATAATAACAAACTAACTCTTCTTCAAAAATACGATTAATATCTAATAACTTTAATTCAAATTTTTCTTCATTGGAAATGATTTTAGTAAAAGTAAAAAAATCATCAATCAATTGCGATAGCCTTTTTAACTTATCAATAATAATTGATTCATATTTATGCTGTTCTTCTCCACTTAGCTCATATTTTTGCAACAATTCGACATAGCCCAAGGCCGAAGTTAATGGCGTTTTTAAATCATGAGAAATATTTACAATTGTTTTTTGCAAACTATTATTTTTCTTTTCAATATCAATCTCTAATTTTCTAAACGTTAGCATCATTTCATTTACTTCTTGTAATAATTCTCTAAGTTCAAGATTCCCGTTAGTTGTTGTAATCAAAGCATTAGTATCAAGCCCACTTATTTTATTAATATCATTAGCCGCTTTTCTAATACTTTTTTTAAATTAAAAATATAACAGGTAGCAATAAGCAGTAAAATGATCAAAATTATCACTATTACTAACATTCAGCTACCTCCTGATTATTTAATATTGTATCGTTTAAAATACGTTACTCCTATCATACTTGAAGCGATGATCAATCCAATTCCTGTTAACAATGTCTTTATTTCTATCTGTCCAATAACTGCCATGTCCCGAAGAATTGTTTCAAACTCAAATTGCATGATTATACTACCATCAATATTAAAAACAGTAATAATTGTCATTAATAGCATCTGTGATACCATAACTAACACGATTGCGATTGCATTATATCGTGATGTTTTTTGTGTTATTGCGGCAATCATCACTAGTACGCTCATTATACCACAAAAGATCGGCAACTGTCGCAGCATAATTATTGTTATATCTAAAAAGCTAGAATAATGACTCGGTGCATTAAAGATAATATTACCAAAATAACCTAAATAAGTACTGATTGCTATTATTGCTATCCCTAATCCCCATGTCAAAAGGAGCTTAGCGAAATAGTATGTCGTCCGTGAAACATCTGTAGAGATAACATTTTTAGCAGTATGATTAGCTAAATCAACACAAATAACTGCAAAGACTACAAAAATCAGTACATAGTACAGATTCCCATTAACTTTCATCATCCCTTCATCTAATAGCTCATTACTCTCACCAGCTACCTTTCTTACATCTTCTGGAGTTGCTAAATCATCTTCTTTAGTTACTTCTGAATTACTCGTTAACCCGCCACTTATTCCAATATGACCTGGCGATCTTAAATAAATTGAAACACTGCACAGTGCGATGATTGCTAGAAGACAAACATAAATTCCTTTTCCTTTAAAAATCCTAAATAAATCAGCTTTAATGATATTCAACATTCTATTCACCATCCCTAATAATATTTTTAAAATACTCTTCTAACGATACTCCAATTTCACTAATTGCATAAAGTTCAATTCCCTTTTCAACTATTGCCTTACTAACAATGTGTTGTGCATCTAAATAATCATATAGACGAATTTCTTGATCATTTAAGACTTTGTAATTAGCTGTCTTTAGTTCTTCTTCTAATAAGACACTAGCTTTTTTTATATCATTTACCTTAAGTAATAAACAATGACTACACTCATTATCTAACTGTTCTTTTGATAATTCTTTAACGATCTTACCACCTTCAAGAATTCCAAACTTATTTGCTACTAAATACAGTTCTGATAAAATATGACTAGAAATCAAAATCGTTATATTTTCTTGTTGTAATTGCAATAACGTTTCTCTAATCTCACTAATTCCTAATGGATCTAAACCATTGATTGGTTCAGCTAAAATTATAAAATCAAGATTATTTAAAATTGCCAAAGCAATTCCTAAACGCTGCTTCATTCCTAATGAAAACTGTTTAAATTTCTTTTTACCAGTATTATTTAATTTAACCTTTTCTAGTACTTCCTCAATCTTGTGACGGTCAATAATTCCTTTTAAAATACAGTAATACTTTAAATTATCATATGCTGATAAATTAGGATAAAACGCTGGACTTCCAATCATACATCCCATCCTATTTTTACTATCCCTCCTACCCTTTTACTGTATAAAAAAAGAGTTAAATAACTCTTAATCAATTCTTAAATAAGTCTTAATTCCGTTATCCTTTTATTTTATAACCAATTCCCCAGACTGTTTCTATATACTCTTGATTTGGATTAGCTTGTTTTAACTTACTACGAATCTTACTAATATGAACGTTTAGCGTATTATCATCACCTGAATCTTCGTGGTCCCAAACCATTTCAAATAAAATATCTTTTGTAAAAACACGAGTTGGACTTTCTAATAATATTTTTAATAGTTTAAACTCAATTTTAGATAAATTTATTTTTATCTCATTACAAGTCACTTTATAACTATTTTCATCAAGAATAATATCTTTATAAGTAATTAGAGCTGCTAGAGCTGATGAAAAAGCTACTTGCCGATGCTTTAATTGTATCTTTACTCTTGCTAAAGGTTCATTATTATCAAATGGTTTGATCAAATAGTCATCAGCTCCCAAAGCAAATAGGTCAAGTTTTGTATCCATTTTATCGATTGCAGTTAAAATAATCACCGGTAAATCTTTCTTCTTTTTGATTTCCTTAATTACTTCCTGACCACTAAGACCCGGTAACATCAAATCCAAAAGTACTAAATCTACATGTTCATCTAATAAAAGTAATGCCTCTGTCCCAGAATAAGCACTAACACTTTCGATACAATTTAATCTTAATAGATCATGAATCATATTATTAATATCATTGTCATCTTCTACGATCAATATTTTTACCATTGTTATACTACATTCCTTCACTTACACAGTGATAGTATAACACAATATACCTCTCCAAGACATATTGGTTTTAAGAGCTTATCTTTGTATTTCTAATAAGAAAAAGAAGTATCTAAGTTTAGATACTTCTGGATTATGAATTATGAGCAAATTGTGAATTATACAATTTTTCATACTCACCTTGTTTTGCTAATAATTCTTCGTGTGTTCCTTGTTCGACGATATCACCATTATTGATTACTAAAATCAAGTCAGCACTCTTAATAGTTGATAGACGATGGGCAATAACAAAACTTGTCCGCCCTTTCATAACCCGCTGCATTGCTTCTTGCAGCATTTTTTCTAAACGGGTATCAACCGATGAAGTCGCCTCATCAAGAATCAAGATTTGAGGATCTTTTAAGATTGCTCGGGCAATCGTTAATAATTGTTTCTCCCCTTGCGAGATGTTATTGGCTTCTTCATTTATATGTGAATTATATCCATCTGGCAGAGTTCTAATAAAATGATGAACATTGGCCATTTTAGCAGCATTAATAATCTCATCTTTGCGAGCATCCAAACGACCATAACGAATGTTATCATAAATTGTTCCAGAATATAGCCATGTATCCTGTAAAACCATTCCAAACATAGAACGTAACTCTTCCCGTGGTAAATCACGAATATCAACGCCGTCTATTTTAATACTACCACCTTTAACATCGTAAAAACGTAATAGTAAATTAATAATTGTTGTTTTTCCTGCTCCAGTCGGTCCAACAATTGCAACCATCTGACCACTTTTAACATTAACATTCAAATCTTTCATTAAGTTTTCTTCATAATAACCAAACTTAACATGTTCAAAATCAACATTTCCAGCCACTTCGCTCAAATGTTTAGGCGGATTAGCTTCCGGTACTTCTTCCGGTTCTTCCAATAACTCAATCACCCTTCCTAGTGCTGCAAAAGCAGACTGAATTTGTGATGATAAGTTAGATATTTGCGATAAAGGATCATTAATTTGCCAAATATAACGAATAAAAGCTTGTAACTGCCCAACTAAAAATATTCCTGCAATTACATCAGCAGTTCCCACTACAGCAACTGCCCCAATTGCTAAATAAGTAACTAATGCATTTAAAGGTGCAATCGTTGATGAAACGAATTGTGCTTTAAAGGCATTTTCTTTTAAATTTTCATTAATTTTTTTAAATTTTTCAACTGATTCCACTTGTCGATTATATAATAAAATTTCATTATATCCTGTATACATTTCAGTTACAGTACTATTTAATTCACCAAGCGCATCTTGTTGATTTTTAAATAATTTTTGACTTTTTCCTACAACTAGCTTAGTTACTAATAGCGATAATGGAATAATCATCGTTCCAATAATTGCCATCTTAGGATTAATCATATACATCATTGTTAACGCTAAAGTAACAGTTAATACTCCACTGACGATCTGCGTAAAACTTTGTTGTAGAGCGTTAGAAATAGCATCAACATCATTAGTAATTCGACTTAAAACATCTCCAAAATGATGATTATCAAAATATCTTACTGGTAATTTACGAATCTTATTTTGTAAAGCATTACGAAGATCTTCCATTGCTTGCTGAATTGCATTCGTCAAATAAACTACTGAAATCATTTGAGCAACTGTTTTAATAATATAAATGACTACTAAACTAAGTACAATTTTAATAATTGCCCCAAAGCTAATATCCACACTTGTTAAACTACTGCTTTTAGCAACATCGCTCGCTAATTGAGTAGTGATCATTCCTTCAAATGTTGGTGCTAAAACCATTGAAATATTGAAAGCAAAAATCATTAGGATAGCAATAATAAATTGCCATTTATACGGCTTAATAAATGGTATTAAACCCTTTAAACTTTTTTTAAAACTATATTTTTTATGCATTTGCTAATTCCTCCTCACTTAATTGAGAAGTTGCAATCTCATGATAAATTTGACATTCCTTTAATAATTGATGATGTGTTCCTTTTCCTACGACCTTACCTTCATTTAAAACAATGATCTGATCTGCCTCCATAATACTAGAAATTCTTTGAGCTACAACTAGCATGATTGATTCGGTCATTTCTTTTTTTAACTCTTTCCTTAAAATTGCATCTGTTTTAAAATCCAATGCTGAAAAAGAATCATCAAAGATATAAATTTGAGCTTTACGAACTAATGCCCGAGCAATACTTAATCGTTGTTTTTGACCACCCGAAACATTTGTCGCTCCTTCACTGATTTCTTCATCAAAGCCATTTTCTTTTTCCATTATAAATGGATAAGCCTGCGCAACTTTAGCAGCATATTCTACTTCTTCATCACTAGCATCCTTTTTCCCAAAACGAATATTATCAGCAATTGTCCCACTAAATAATACTGCTTTTTGAGGAATCACACCTAATTTATCTCGTAATTCTAATACATCATAATCACGAATATCTTTCCCATTGATTTTAATACTTCCACTACTAACATCATAAAATCTTGGTACTAAATTCACTAATGTACTTTTACCAGAACCAGTACTTCCAATAAAAGCAATCATTTCGCCTTTGTTCGCTTTAAAAGAAACATCCTGAAGAACCGGCTCCTCACCATCAGGATAAACAAAAGTTACATGATCAAACTCAATACTTACTTTTTCATCAAAATCGCTATCTGCAGGTTTATTTTTAATTATTGGATCTAAATTGAAGACTTCTTCAATTCGTTTCGCTGACACCTCAGCCCGAGGATACATCATAAACACCGTACAGAAAAGCATAATCGAAAACATCGCATGGAATAAATAATCCATGAAAGCAACAAGCTGTCCAATTTCTAAAGAACCAGTAGAAATTAGATGAGCTGCTACCCAATATATTGACAAACCAGCAACATTCATCAGCATAAAGAAAATTGGCTGTGTCATGGTCATAATTTTAAATAATTTTTTTGAATATTTAGTAAAGCGATGATTTGTTTCTTTAAACCGTTTTTGTTCATATTGATCATTATTAAAAGCTCTAATTACTCGAATCCCGCTAAGATTTTCTCTCGAAATACGATTCAAGTCATCTAATGAACTTTGTTGATTTTCTGAAATTGGTTTAGTAATCTTCGCTACTACGACAACCCCAAGGATAATCAACGGAATTGTAGCAGCAATAATATATGATAACGGTAACGAAGCCCGCGCTGTCATAATAAAACTAAAAATAAACATAATTGGTGTCATCAAAGCTGTCCGAAGCAATACGTTAACAAATTGTTGAATTTGAAAAGCGTCATTATTCGTCCTTGTAATCATTGATGATGTCCCAATCTGATTAAATTCATTAGCTGTAAATTGTTGTACTTTAGCAAAGATATCATTTCTAATATCACGAGTAATTGCAGTTGATATTTTTGAACAACAATATCCTAGGGCAATGGTTCCACCCACACCGATAAGTGAAACTAAGGCAATACAGCCACCCATCATATAGATGAAGCTAACGTCTTTATTAGTAACCCCAACATCTATCATTGTTGCTACAATGGTCGGAATTCCTAATTCAACTAAAATAAATCCAAAAACTGAAATTACATTAAAAAAGAATAGTAATTTGTAGTTTTTTAAATACTTTAAGATTAATTTCATATTTTTCTCCTTTCATTGTATTGTGAAGCAACATATCATATGATAAACTATAAGGTAACCTTATAGTCAAGGAGTTATTTAAATGAAAGAAAAATTATTAACATGTGGAACTTTTGCTAAAATATGCGGTGTTGAAAAACATGTTCTTTTTCATTATGACGAGATTAATTTATTTAAACCAGCATATGTGAATGATAAAGGTTACCGCTATTACTCGTATCGTCAATATGATACATTTAAAGTAATTATTGCTTTAAAAAAACTCGGAATGTCGTTAAAAGATATTCAAATATATCTTGATCAGCGCAATCCCCAATTATTTTTAGAGTTATTGAATCAACAAGAAGCTAAATTGCTTGAGTATATTAATGAAATGCAGCAGATTCACGAAATGATCAAAAATTTTCAAACATTTACAACTGATGCTTTAAATGCTAATTATGATGAAATCAAAGTAACTTATTTAAAAGAAACTAAATTATTATTATCTGCTAATCTCGAAAACACTACCTCTAAAGGCTTCGCTGACTTTATGAATGATTACACATCTTTTATTGAAAATAATCATATTATTACTGGCGAATTCGTTGGGGTAATGATGAATGTCGAAAATATTCGTAAAAATCAATTATCTAACTACTCTTATTTATTTACAACAACTAATAATCTGAGTGAACAAATATTTGTTAAAAAGGGTGGTAATTATTTATGTGGCTATCATCATGGAAGTTATGATGGTCTCCGTGACTCATATCAAAGAATCCTCGATTATGCAGAGCTTCATAAAATTAAATTAGGTAAATATGCTTTTGAAGAATATATTATTTTTGATATTTGTGAAGCTTCCAAAGATGAATACTTAACTCGTATTACAATTGAAATAGCAGAATAAAAAAGTAGGTATAAGACTCCCAAGTTAAATAACCAATGGGCAGGAAGATCTTAAATTACCTACTTTTACTTATAATTTTTAAAATTTACTAATTCTATCTTATTTTTATTTAACCATTCACTTAACCAATCGGAACAAAGAAAATCACATTCCATAGGTCTAATAAGAGTAAAAGACGAATGTTCCAAAATATACTGATCTAAAAACCCAGGATGGAAAATAGCTACTGCACAAGGATTATTTTTAATAATATCTAAATGCTCTTCCATATATGTACGAGGATCATACAATCCATGTTCATCTAGGCTCATAAATCCTAATCCAGTAATTCCAAATTCTTTTTCCCACTCTTTATCCAAGCTAGGATTTTCAAAGAATAAATTATTTCTTTGAGCAACATTTTTTAAAGCAATAAAGAAATTATTAGAAAATACTGCATGACCTTCAAAATAATCTGGGTCTCTACCTGTGATTGCTCGAAACTTCGCTAATTGAGCTTCCAGCTCAATTTCACATTCAGCAACATTGATCGTATCTACTTGACGAGCCCGAATCTCTTTACTGGAACAAAAATTACCATTTTTCTGGACTAACGACGGAATCAATTTAGGATCACTCAACGGTTTTCCAACACAAATATTACTGTGCTGTCCTAATGCGATATCTAAATCTTTAACCAACTCATACCCATGCTTAGCACTTGCCATATTAGGCATCATTCCAACACTAGTGATTACACCATCTACTACACTTTTATAAATACCATAATTTACGCCCTCGCTAAACCCGAGGTCATCAGCTCTCATTATTAATTTCATATTTCTCAATACTCTCCTTTACTTTTTTTCTTTTTTTATCTATTTCCTGATTATAAACTCGTTTGATATAATCCAATACTTTTCGTCCGTCAAACGAAGCATATAAACTAATAGGCGGAACTGTTATAATTGTCAGATTCTCTTTTAAACGTCGCTCAAGATTTACTTCTTCATAACGAATTTGAGGCTCCAATAAAATAATGTCATAATTTTTATCCTCAAACTGCTCTGTAGTTAGCGATTCAATCTGCCAATCCTTTTCATCACCAATTACTTTTTTCTTCATATCTAGAACAATCAAATCAGACATTGCTCCAGCAACACTATGTAATAATAAAACTTTAAACGGATGTTTTTTAGTAAACTCATTTAATAACATAATTGCTTTATCTAACACAATTTTACCTGCCATCTTAGTATAATCATAACTATCAATCAGCATTAATGGAATATTAACTTTTTGACAGAGCGGCACAAATTCATTTTGTAAATATGCAATATGTGGAGCCAATAAAATAATATCATAATCTACCAGCAAAACTTGGCCACTGACAACATCACTACATTTAATTTGATATTCGTTATAAATGTCTGCTGCTTCCATTTTTTTTACCAAAAGACTAGTCGACATCCCACCACCACAAACCAAAAGAATTTTTTTCATAGCCTCTCTAACCTTTCAATGATTTCTTTAAAATACTGATAATTAGGATTATTGATTAAATTCCACTGAATTGTACTATCGCTAATAATATTGGAAATTATTTTATAAAAGTCATCTAATTCTTTAATTGCTTTATTTTCAATTGCAGATAATAAAATTATTCTAATTTTATGTTTCTTCCATAATAATGGTTTCTTTAAAATCGTAACAGCTACAAAAGTAGCATTAGAAACCGGTTTATTAGAATGCGGAAAAGCAATTAAATCATTGAATTCAGTTGTTGCCAACGCCTCTCTTTGAAGCACATACTGTTCAAAATCTGCAGGTAGATCATAACTTTTTTTGCACTCATTAATTATTTCATGAATTGCCTCTTCTTTGGAACTAAATGATTCATATGTAAAAAAGAGCTGTTCTGGAAAATAATCTAGTATATTAGCCTGATTTAACTGCTTTAAATTATTTGTTATTTTAATTGTATCCCTTTGATTAATAAGATTATTAATTAAAAAGATTGGAATATTTACTTTAATTGCTAAAGGAACTGTTGTAAAGATACAATCAAACTTAGTTAAACTAATGTTTTCCAGCTCATGCAATGAGCATACTTCAAGATGTTCAATATAATCATTGAAATTTTCTTTAAAGAAATATTCTAATAGACGCGCGCTCCCCACCCCGCTAGAACAAACGACCAAAATATTATTACGATGAAAATTATACTTTTTTTGTTCTAGAGACAAATTAATATGTAAAGCAAAATAAGCTATTTCATCTTCTGATAAAGTACAGTTAAAACGTTGATTGATTACAACACAAGCTTTAACCGCTAATTCATAAGCCATAATCAGCTTACTTTTAATCTCATCCTTTAATGGATTATGCATAAAGGTACCGTACTGAATCCGTTTTACTAATGGAATCAAATGCAAAGATAATGCTAATTGGAGATTTAAATCTGCTTGAAATGGAATATTAGCAACTTTTTCAATTATCATTAACATTTCTTTTACAATATCTAAGATTTCTTGATTTATATAATTATTAGAAAGTTGTTTACTGTTTTTACCACAAAGATGCATAGTTAGATAGGCAACCTCTTCAATTCGATACTCCATTGCCATTATTTTATTCATCAACTCCATAATTGCACAACCTAATGAATATTCTTTCTCTTCTTTAATTTCCTCAAGCCATTCAGAATCAATATTAGCATATTCTTTTTTCATGACCCGATAATAAGCAATATATAAATGCGCAACTAGGTTATCTAATACATCATCACTAATTACATAATCAGCATTTGCAATAGATGAAATTACAATATCTCTAATTCGCTGAAGAATATCAAAGTCCATTTGATACTCTTCGAAATGAGCAATTGCACGTCGTTTATTAATTTCATCACCTTCTAAGTACATACCATAATATGCTTTAGTTGCAATTGTAAGATCAAAATCATGTAAATATTCTCTTAATTCTTTTAAACTTTGTTTTAATTGTGTTCGAGATAAATAAAGTTCATCACATAGATCATCGATTTTAAGATAATTATTACAATCAATAAATCGATTAAACAAATAAGCTAATCGTGATTCCTCTTTACCATTTTGATCTCTTTGTAGATATGCTAAAAAAGTTTCTGGTGTTTCAATTGTTAAACGATAACCAAAACTTCCTGATTCTATTTTAGCACCGCAGATATCTTCATTAATATTCTTAATAATAGTGCGAACCGAACGAGTACTCATTTTAATTACGCTTGATAAATTTGAACCACTGACAGTTTCATGATTCATTAGTTCCAAAATTATCATCTTTTGATTCTTATCCATCATCCGCACCTCCGTTTATATTTTATCATAAAGTATGATAAAGAGGCTGGAAATCCAGCCTAATTTTATTCCTTGATCTGTGCTTCTTCTTTAAGAGCGATGTTATCTTGTGTTTTAAAAAATGGATAATATAAAATTGCAGATACAATAATTAAAACAATTTCTAAAATAATTCCTGATACTCCGCAAATTAACCAGCCATCTAATAATACCGGTGTTCCTGTCGCTCCCATTGCAATTCTTGGTAATGAAACCAGACCACTCTTCATTGCAAAATAAGTAATTAAAATATTAATTTGTGGTACTAAGAAATATGGTAAAGCCATAATTGGATTTAAAATCAGCGGTAATCCAAAAACTATTGGTTCATTGATACTACAACAAGATGGTAAAATTGCTAACCGTCCTAACGTTTTATAGCGATTACTTTTAGCAAGTAACATATCAATAGATAATCCAAGCGTATTACCAATACCACCTAACATTAAGAAATATAACAACCCAACAGTAATAATATTTTGCATTGGTGCCCCTGATGCAAAGGCTGCTTGATTTTCAACTCCAGCCTGCATAAATAGCATCATTGAGAATGGTATCGTTACTTGACCACCATGAATACCAAAGAACCAAAAAACAGACGCTAACAAAGTTAAGACCATATAAGTAATTAGGCTACCTGATAATGCTGATAATGGAGTCGCAATAATACCATAGAACCATTCACTAAACGTTACCCCTGTTAATGAAGCAAAAGCTCCGTTAATGATTAGAAATACTGTCGTTATAACAAAGCCAGGAATTAATGCATTAAACGATTTGGCAACTGTTGGTGGTACGCCCTCGGGCATTTTGATGATCCAGCCACGTTTAACAACAAACGTATAAATATAGCCAACTAAGATTCCTACGATCAAGGCCGTAAATAATCCCTTTGAACCTAAATAGTCAAAAGCAATATAACTTGTAGTTGTTTCTTCAACGACAATATTTGCTAGTGGTGTCATAATAAAGAAAGCTAAAATTGACAACAAACCGGCAGGTATGGCATCTGTATTCATGCCTTCATTTCTTATAAAGGCATACGCAGCAGTAAAAGATACATATACTGCTAACATATCAGTTGTAAATTTACCCACTAAACTTAAAACTGTTCCGACCCCCGAGTCATCTAAAAATTGTTGATATGCATCTAGTGATAAAGTACTCAGCAGAGTAAATATTGCTCCTAAAATAATTAGTGGCATTATTAAATTAAAAGCTGTTGATATTGCTTTTAAAATTTTATTACTCCCTATCTTTGTTGCTAATGGTGCTAAAACATTCTCCATCTTGTCCATTAATTTTTGCATTAAAACTATCCCCTTTCATATTTACAATATCATTATATAATACCCTAATAAAACTAGAAGTCTGTTAATTTCCTGTTATTGTAGGAAAATTATATTTTCTTATAAATATCGATAAATTCTTTAATCAGTGATTTATATAACTGAACTGAAATTAACATATCTTCGGCATGCACTAATAATAAATCTAAATCACTTGAAACTGTTAAACATCCAGCATGAATCTTACTTGCTTCAAGTAATGTTTCGTTACCCTTAATTAAGTATTCATTAGCCTTGACAAAGTTTTGATCTTTGACATATGCTAAGACCTTTTGATAAGCTAGACTGCTTTGCTGGGTTAATTGTATGATTGATATTGTTTCCTGCTCGGTATTATTTATCATATTATCAACTCCTGCTTTTATCATACAAAACCTTCATTTGTATCTAAAGACAGGATATTTCCACTTAGGCGGAAATATTGACAAAGAACTTTTAGTAATTATTTTAATGATACCAAGAAACAAGCAGTTTACCTTTCATTTATTAAGAAAAAATGATAATCTTATAAGTACGGAGGTAACATACATGAAACAAATAAAAAATATAAATATTGAAACTTTAGAAAATAATTTAATTTATCCAATCTATGAAGATCAACTAATTGATCCACAATTAAATAAAGTTCTAGATTACAATCTTGATAAACTTGTTAATAAGAAGTTTAAAGAACTAACTGTAATTCATACTTTAGGAAAATATAAATTTGAAACAATTACATTTATTGGTTTAGGTTCTTCAAAAAAAATAACAAGCAAACAAATAAGAGATATTGCTGCTTTAATTAAATTAGATGAACATGCTACTATTTATCTTGAAGGGATAAACACTGATCATCTTGATATTCATACAATTACAAGAGCTTTTATCGAAAGTTATTTACAAAATTCATATCAAGAACATAAAATTGGTCATGAGCCAAAAGTAATTCATGAATTTGATATAATATTTAGCCAGGCTGAACTTGAAAATGATATCCAATTAGGGAAAGTTTATGGTGAGGGAATTAATTATGCGCGGATGCTTAGCGATACACCATCAAATTTAATGACACCTGATACCCTGGTTGATGAAGCGATAAAGCTTAGTCAAAAATATCCACAACTAGAATGCACAATCTTAAATAAAAGTAATTTAGAAAAAATGGAAGCTGGAGGAATTTTATCAGTTAATCAAGGCAGCAATATTCCTGCTTATATGATTTGTTTAAAATATAATAATAGTGACGATCCTTATACTGCTGTAATTGGTAAAGGCTTAACATTTGATTCCGGTGGTTATAATCTTAAAAGTGACAGTTATGGTATGAAATATGATATGTGTGGTGGTGCTGATGTTTTAGGAGTAATGCAAATCTTAGCAGCTAGTCAGGCCAAAGCAAATGTCTATGGAATCATTCCAACAACAGAAAATCTTGTTAGTGACAAAGCTTACAAACCTCAAGATGTTATTACAACCCTCTCTAAAAAAACAGTCGAAATCGTTAGCACTGATGCAGAGGGACGATTAATTTTATGTGATGCTATTACATATGTCCAACAACTTGGAGTGAAGAAAATCATTGATCTTGCAACCCTTACCGGCGCTTGTGTTTCAGCACTTGGTGATGTATATACCGGTGTTTTCAGTAATTGTGATGAATACTATGATGAATTTGTCCAAGCGTTACAGATTAGTGATGAAAAAGGTTGGCGCCTTCCGCTTGATCCTGAATATTTTGAAAAATTAAAATCAACTAGTGCTGATTTCAAAAACTCAGCTGGTAAACCTGGAGGCGGAGCTAGTGTTGCAGCGAACTTTTTAGAAGCTTTTATCGAAGAAGGAACACAATGGTTACATCTTGATATCGCCGGTAGTGCTGACAATGATGGAACCGGAGCTACTGGTGCGATGATTCGTAGTGTTGTAAATATGATTAACTTAAAAACAATCGTCAAAAAGTGAGCGTATCAAATAATACTCTCACTTTTTTTCTTAAAAACATTAATGCCATAAAAAAATACATTCGTGCCATACTCATTTTCTATCTTATGATTATTCATATAATGATAGATGTAAGGAGGAATTAAAAATGAAAGACAAAATTTTAATTGGTGAAAAAATGACGAAAAAAGGAGTGTTCCTTAACTATTTAGGTTTAGTATTTTTTGGAATTATTGCGGTAGTTGGCTATAATGGATTAATTTCTAAATATCTTCATCTAAATAATCAGCTTAATATTCTAATCATGATATTTATCTTTATTGCGGTTTTGCTATTCTTAACCCCAATCATCGGCTCTAGTGAAATAATTGAATTCAATCATAATGAAGTCCGCTACTTCCACACTAAGGGATATTTCCAACAATTTGCTGAAGTTATTAGAATTCTTACAGGTAAACAAGCAGTCCCTGATATTACTTTAAAAACAAAGGACATTGAACAAGTTAATTTATCATATGTACCATTTTTAATGATGTATGCTCAACAAGGTTATCAAATTAAAATAACTTTCCTAATGAAAGATGGAACTACTCTAGCATTTTTACCAAGTACTATTGATCAAATGGAAAAAGGTGATTATGAATCTGCATTTAAGATTTTAGAAACAAATGGTGTAGAAATTGTTGATAAATTAATGCTTAGAAAAGCATTGAAGATGAATAAGAATGATTTTTATCAATATGTTAATACGATTGAAAAAGGACGTAATAAAAAATGAAAGTTATTTTAGAATGTTCTCATCAATATATCAACACAATAAAGCGAAAACTTAATGCACATTTAGAGCAAATAACTTATTTAGATTCATTTACGGGTAATGATCTATCATTATTTATTAAAGAAGTAAAAAACCTTGAAGACATTGAAAACATTAAAAATATTAAAAGTATTTCAAACGCTAATATTGTTTGTCTAATTGACAGTGGTTTATTTATGTTTGAGCTTTTAGAATTTAACCCACTTGCCTTTATTCGAAGTGCCAATATTAATGCCGATCTTGATGAATTAATCAACCGGATTGGGTACCTCAATAAAGGCCTAGGGGTAATGCTTGAATTTCAATGTGGTTATCAAACAGTTAGAATGAATGTAAAAAATATTACTTATGTTGAATCATATGCTCATTATCTTTTAATTCACACATTAAATTCAACGGTTAAGGTTAGAGAAAAAATATCAGTGGCTTTACAAAAACTTGAACCCTTTGGTTTTATCCAAGTACATCGATCATATGTCATTAATCATGACCGGATTAAAAAAATAGATACTGATAATATTACGTTATCTGATGAAACTATCATTCCTATTGGAAAAAAATATAAGCAGGCTCTAAAGAATCATTAATCTTCCTATATTGTAAGTTATCTCTTTAAGAATAAAACATCCCCTTATTAGGAGGATGTTTTATTCTTAATTAATGTCATTTTCTTAAAAACTACTAATTATCATATTACGATTTATCAAAAATTGTTTCCATATGAACTTTCTGTGGTTTAAGTCCACATGATTCATAAAATTTCATCGCTGATGCATTACAGCTCCAAACATTGAGTGTTAAATTATAACATCCGCTCTTTTGGGCAAAATCTTTGGAATATTCATAAAGCTGCTTACCTATATGTTGCCCTCTTGAATTTTCATCAACACATAGATCATCAATATATAATGTTTTTACATCTGTTAAAATATTGCTATCTAAATATTGTTCAAAAATACAAAATACATAGCCTAAAACAACTTCATTATTATCAACTGCAACGAAGATTGGTCTATTATCATCTTTGATTATTTGCATAAGCTGATCATCACTATATTTTCTTGCCCCTTTTTTAAATAAATCCGGTCTTCCCTTATGATGCACAAGACAAACTTGTTTCAACAAATTATTGATCTGAGTAATATCTCTATTTTCTGCTCTACGAATTAACATGACTGCCTCCTTAAATAACCCTCAATTCTTAATATTATCCTTCATAATACCTATAGACTTATTTTCATTTATCAACTATTAATTATACTACTTTTTTACTAAATTATAATACTTTCAAATTAATTTCTTCAAAAATCCTCTTATTATCTCCCTTAATCAGTTTCTATAAATATTTAAAAAAATTATAACCATGCTCTTTTTACATAAAGTAAAAAGTCTAGATTTTAATATCTAGACTAACTATCCTCTTTGATGACGAGGAATGAATGTTCTTATTTCTTCTTCATTGTATCCAACTTGAAAACGATGCTCATCCATTAGAATTGGTCTTTTTAAAATTGAAGGATTGGCTTTAATGAAGGCGATTAATTCATCCATTTTCATATTATCAAAATCAATTTTATTTGATTTAATTATTTTACTATTTTTAGAAAGAATATCATCTGTTCCGTTTTCACAGCGCTCTAAAATTTCACGTAATTCATTAGCATGCAAATCAGACGAAAAAATATTTTTTTCAATAAAACTCAAATTATGCTCTTTTAACCAGGCAATAACTTTTCGACATGACTGACTTCCTGGAGCTGTATATACTCGAATCATAATAATCCTCCATCTATAAAATAAGGACTATTACTAGCCCTTCATAAACATTGTCCTACAAATTCTTTTTCCCATATTTGTTTTAAAGATTTTTTGATAAGCACTGTTAATCGCCATTTCTTCACTTTCGCTTTCAAAAAGATTAACTAAAAAATCTGCTTCAACCAAAATTTGATAATCTAAACCATCTATTTCACTATAAGTATGATGATGACCAACAAGATAAGCAACTCGTTCTATTAAAGCTTCATCATAATTTAAACGATTTAGCAGCTTAATCGCTTCTGCCGGTCCTAACTCTTCTTGATACTTACCATTAGAACTATTATATTTTTCCCAAGCAGGTTTAATTCCAATATCATGAACAATTGCGGCAACTTCCAATCTTTCTTGTTCTTGTGTAGATAACCCCTCATCAATTCCGATTACTCTAGCAAAGCTGTGGACTTTAATCAAATGCTGAATTTGTTTAGGGTGCCCTTGATAAAAATCAATCATCGCTAATATTAAATCATTTATCTTCATTATTTTTTTACCCTTAATGTAATAATATATTCATCGTCAGCTTCTTCAGTTTCACTAATAACTTCAATTCCCGATTTTTGAATCAATTCTGTAGCTTGATTGATTGTATTGATTGCGATTTTAAAATTACGAGATACTTTAGTTGGACCTTTTTTATTTTTAGGTTTTGTTTTAACTGGTTTACTAATCAAAGACTCTGTTTGTTTTACATTTAATGATTTTTTTAAGACTTCTTGCAATACCGTTTGCTGTTTATCAGCTTCCAAGCCAATCATTGCACGGGCATGGCGCTCTGTAATCTGTTTTGATTTTAAAGCATGTTTAACATCATCTGATAACTTTAACAACCGTAATTTATTAGCAATCGTCGACTGTTTTTTCCCTACTTTATTAGCTAATTCGGTTTGATTCATATCATATGTATCAATCAATGTTTTATATGCATTGGCTTCCTCGATCGGTGATAAGTTTTCACGCTGAATATTTTCAATGATTGCTAATGTATCAACTTGTTTATCATCAATATCTTTAATAACGCAAGGCACTGTTTTTAATCCTGCTAACTTACTTGCTCGATAACGACGTTCTCCTGCAACAATTTGATATCCACGATTATATTTACGTACAATAATCGGCTGGATCAAACCATTCTCTTTGATTGAAGCTGCTAATTCCTCAATCTTTTCATCATCAAAAACAGTTCTTGGTTGATTTTCATTCGCTGAAATTTTTTCAATATCAATTTGTTTATATACTTTCTCTAACATAACTTCTCCTATAGGGGTTGTTTTTTTATTTTTCCAAACATTCGTGGATATTTGGCTGGAGTATCCCTTACCTTTTTTATAATGATATTACTTCGATGATTATCATTTGTTAAAGTAAAATCAATTGATTTTTCCACTTGACCACCTAACAAAACAATGCCCTTACCAGCTTCCTCTAATTCTTCCGTAGCCTTTAACCCTTTAAGGGCTAAAAAGTATCCTCCTACTTTCACTAAAGGTAAGCACAGCTCATCAAGAATATTTAAACGGGCTACTGCGCGCGCCATAACAATATCACATTTTTGGCGATGATCTTTAGCATAATCTTCTGCTCTTGCGCTAATAGCTTGACAATTACTTAAATTTAACTCTTTAAATAAATGATTTAAGAATGTGATTCTTTTTGTTAGTGAATCAACTATAGTAATTTTTAACTCAGGATATACAATTTTTAATGGTACACTAGGAAATCCTGCCCCAGCACCCACATCAACAATATTTTGATCAGTAAAATCAAAATCAAAAGCAATCGTTAATGAATCATAAAAATGTTTTAAATAAACCCCTTCTTCATCAGTAATTGCTGTTAAATTCATTTTTTCATTCCATTCAACCAATATCTTAAAATATTGTTTAAATTGATTGACTTGTTGGGGGGTTAAAGTAATTCCTTTAGTTTCTAATTGTTTAATGAATTCTAATTCATTCATGTCTATTCCTCATTATATTTCTGTTTTAAATAGATTAATAAAACGGATATATCCGCAGGATTGATTCCGGAAATACGTGATGCCTGTCCAATCGTTAGTGGCCGAATTTTTGATAACTTTTGCTTTGCTTCTAATGCTAAATTGCTAATATCTTCATAATCAATATCTGCCGGAATTTTCTTTTCTTCCATTTTGACTTGCTTGTCAGCCTGACGTCGAGCCTTATCAATATATCCCTTATATTTAATTAAAATAGTCACCCGTTTACGTTGTTCTTCACTTAGTTTTGGAGCTTCAACATATGGTAAGATTTTTTCATATGTTAATTCTGGCCTTTTGATTAATTCTTTAGCACTAATGCCTTCCGTTAAACGTGCTGAACCAAAATGCTCCAAAGCATCATTGATCTCATGTTTAGGAGTAAAACGAATCGTATCCAAACGATCAATTTCTGCAAAAATTTCTGACATTTTATCAAGATAAGCCTGGTATATTTGATCACTTACTAATCCCACATCATGTCCATACTTCATTAGTCTTTCATCTGCATTATCATGACGAATCAATAAACGGTACTCAGCTCTACTTGTCAACATTCGGTATGGCTCATCAGTTCCTTTAGTCACTAAATCATCAATCATTACCCCAATATAAGCCTCATCGCGTTTTAAAATCAATGGCTCTTTTCCTTGATTTTTTAAAGTTGCATTAATTCCTGCAATCAAACCTTGACCTGCCGCTTCTTCATATCCACTTGTTCCATTAATTTGACCAGCAGTAAATAGATTTTTAATTATTTTTGTTTCCAATGATGGCCATAATTGTAGTGGATCTATAGCATCATACTCAATTGCATAAGCATACTTTAAAATCTTACAATTTTCTAATCCTGGGATAGTCCGAATCATTTCTTCTTGAACATCATGTGGTAATGAAGTTGAAAAACCTTGCACATAAATCGTATCCATCTCTGCTGATTCAGGTTCCAAGAAGATTTGATGTTGTGGTTTATCCGAAAATTTAACAATCTTATCTTCAATCGATGGGCAATAGCGTGGTCCAATTCCTTTCACAATACCACTGTACATACTTGAACGATGTAGATTATCACGAATAATCTGATGAGTTTTTTCATTAGTGTAAGTCAGATAACATGGTGTTTGTTCTTCAATAGGAATAAACTCATTAGTTTGATAACTAAATGCCAAATTAGCATCAGTTCCTGGCTGTAAACTTGTCTTTGAGTAATCAACACTATTAATCTCTACTCGAGGTGGTGTTCCCGTCTTAAGCCGTTGAATCCGCATCCCTAAATTAGCTAATTTTTCTGATAAATATTTTGATTCTTTCTGCTGATCAGGACCACTTGCATGCTTTTGATCACCACATAAAATCTCTGCTTTTAGATATGTACCAGTTGTTAAGATAACCATCCTTCCTTCAATAGTTTGGCCATTATCCAAAATAACTCCTTTTACACAATTATCTTCAACAATCAAATCCTCTACCATTCCCTCAATGATATCAAGATTCTCCTGTTTTTTTAATACTTCTTGCATATATCGAGGATATACTTTTTTATCAGCTTGAGCCCGTAAGGATTGAACCCCTGGACCTTTAGCGGTGTTTAACATTTTCATTTGTAAGTAGGTTTTATCAGCAGTTTTAGGCATTTGTCCTCCTAATGCATCTATTTCCCGGACAATAATTCCTTTAGCTGGTCCCCCGATTGATGTATTACAAGGAAGGCTTCCAACATTATCAAAGTTAGAAGTAACTAAAACTGTTTTCTGATTCATTCTCGCTGGTGCCAACGCTGCCTCAATTCCTGCGTGCCCACCACCGACTACTATAATATCGTACATTATATTTCCCTCCTTAATCCTAATCTATTGTACTACAAATTTCCTATTTTTAAAACAATAATCATTAGATTGTCAATTCATACAAACCAAGGATAATTAAAATAATTCCTGAGATTATATCAGCGTATTTTCCCTTAAAATTTAATCGCTTAAATTTTTGACCAGTTCCAATAAAAACATAACTACAAACAAAGGTTGTTAAAGAAGTAATCAACTCCGGCATTCCAGTAATACTTGCACCAATTCCTAAAGCTACATTATTAATGGTTAAAACCAATGATAAGACTAAAGTTTCTTTTAAAGAAATATTTTTTACTGCTGATAAATGATTAGTAACAATGATCTCATCACACTCTTTCAATGACTTAACAACAGTATAGATTCCTATTAATAGTAACAGACTGCTTCCTAAAAAGTCTGCCAATGATAAAGAAATATAATTAGTTAAAAAATGTCCAAAGCGCATTGCACCATAAGTACCGATCATTGTAATAAATGCAATCATAAAATTTTTTTGATGATTAATATGTGTTTTTTTGATCCCATAAGCTATTCCGATGCTTAGAGCATCGATATTCGCGGATACAGCATAGAGAACTGCTGAAAATATATGCATAAACTCACCCCATCTAATTTATGCATAATAACCATTTAGCTCTGGGCATCAGGAAATAAATTTAGTAATTATGGTATACTATAATAAGGAGTCGAATAATTATGAAAAATAAAAAAACTAATTTTATTTATAAAAGCTGTATTTTAATCTATCTTATTTCTCTAGTTTACGCTTTTTATCTTAACTGGGGAGGAAAATATTTTAGTATGACAATCGTTGCTTGTCTTACCCCATTCATTATGCCTTTATTAATGAAATTGTTAAAAATAGAAGTTCCTCAAGAATTTTATATTATCAATATCATTTTTGTCTATTTTGCAAGTTTGTGGGGGAGTTGTTTAGGGGGTTATCATCTTCCATATTTTGATAAGTTCACCCATTTTTTCAGTGGAATTATTTTTTGTGAGATAGCATATATCTTTTATAAACACTTTTTACCTAATGAAAAAAGAAAATTTTTGATGTTTATTTTCATTAATGCCCTTAATGCGATGATTGCCTTATTTTGGGAATTTTATGAATATGCTCTATTGATCTTTTTTAACTATGATGCAATTAATCATTACTCAACAGGCATTCACGATAGTATTACCGATATGCTGGTAGCTGTAATTGGTAGTTTCATTTTAAGCTTATATCTTACTCATTACGATCAGCGTAATGATAATCATTTTTTTATTAAATTAGCTAAAAATATTAAATTTAACAAAACTTCTCATCCTAACTAATTTCATCTAAGGAGGAAGCTGTGTATCAACTTAATGGTGTTTGCATGATTTGGCATACGACAAAAAGCAATATATTACTACGACACCAAGGTTTGATAAAGATATCCTATGATATTCATAGTAGAAAAGTGATTAATGATAATAATGTTAATTTAATCAAATACACCTGTTTTTATCGTTAATCTGATTATTCTATTCTCCAACAATTATTAGAGATATTTTGTATTAAAAAAATAGCTGTTAGAAAATAAATTAAACAACTATCAAAGCTAGCAGTAAATAATTGAAAATTTCATTGCTGCTAGCCAAATGAATTTTGATTATAACTCACACACAGATTCTCTTCATTTGCATTTAACTGGTACTTGTCAACCTTAAACTTTACATTGTAGTAAAGAAAAATATCGGCTAATTAATCTTTGACTCATTTAGCAACAATAGGCTTTTTGATTCATTTCTTATTAATCATTATTTATAATCTAGGAGATCACTAAACGTTCTATACAATAAAAACAATGACCGAGAACTGCAATATTATAATACTGGTATTTTATCACCTGCTTTAAAAAATGGTAAAATCGAATCTATACGGATAAAGAAGTTTTAATCATGAATCAAATTAAGTTTCATAAGCGTCTTGGTCTTATACTCGATGAAATCTACGATATTTTTAATTCATCTACTCGTCAAGAACAACTGAATGCTTTATTATTAAAAAAACTCACTGACTCAAAGCTTAAAATTGATTCTTGTTATACATCACTTGATAAAAGTAACTCTCTATTAAATTATGATTATAAGGATATTCCTACTTTAAAACACTATTTTAATAATTATCTCGTTTCATCAGTTTCTTAAATTATTTTTAATTTAGTCATCTACACCAGAATAAAAACAATCAGTCAGCTTATTTAAGAATTAATAAAGCACTCCCAGATTTGGTCATTCAAATCCCGAAGTGCTTTTTTCTTTAAGCTTCAATCAATTCATCATCAACATTATCATTTATTTCTTCAACAATCTCTTGCTTTGGGGCTCTAGGTTTAATAATACTAATTACCTTACCAAAGAAAACAAATGTCATTGCGTAAAAGAAATAACTAAATGTATTTGACATAAAATAAGCAACGATCTCACCAAAGTTTGCGCCCCACGAGATACTTCCTGCTTCAACATATGAGACTACAGATTGATAAGATATATTTACAGTATACCCAAAATAACAGATTATCAATAAAGCTATTGCATAACAAATTAGCGTAAACGCTGGTTTATAAAACCAATTCTTAATTTTTTCCATTTTTAAATCCCTTTCTATTTTTAAGATATTTTAACGAGAAAATACCGAATAAATATGTGATGAATACCTAATTGTATGGTTACACTAAAAACTTATTTCACTAATTGAAAATATTTTAAATTATTTTGTCGTAAATGCTATGATAAAGCCAATAAAGGAGTTGAATTGTATGATTGATATTTTAATTAAGGCCGGTGGCTTTATTTTAATTATTATGTTAGGATTTGCACTAAAGACAAAAGGGGTCTGTACCCGTGAACACGGAAGTTTTTTATCAACAATCATTATGAATATAACGCTTCCATGCTCATTACTTTCATCAATTAATAACCTTGAGATTACCCCCATCCTATTAGTAGCCCTTGCTTGTGGCTTCTTAGGCAATGTTATTACTAACCTTTCTGGTTACTTGATTCAAAAAAAAGAATCACCCATGACCAGAGCTCTATCGATGATCAACTCATCTGGCTATAATATCGGAACTTTTACTTTACCATTTGTTCAAAGTTTCTTTCCATCTAACTTGATTGGTTATGTTTGTCTTTTTGATACCGGCAATGCTTTAATGTGTTTAGGAGGTACTTATAGTGCTGCTAGTACAGTTGTAGCTAATGAAGAAAAACAAAGCTTTAAAACTGTTGCTAAAAAATTATTTTCATCAATTCCTTTTTGCACTTACATCATTTTGTTTTTCTTATCTTTATTTCATATTGCAATTCCTACACAAATTTTAACAGTTACTAGTATTGCTGGTAATGCTAATGCTTTTTTAGCAATGTTAATGATTGGAATTTTATTGGAAATAAAATTAGATTTATCACAAATCAGACTGATTAAAAAAATACTTTTAAACCGCTATGCAGTTACTTTGGGGTTATCCTTATTTGTATATTTTATTTTACCAATTGATTTAACTGTTAAAAAAATGATTATTTTATGCTTATGTTCGCCAATATCAGCTGTTGCCCCAGTTTTCTCAAATCGTTTAGGAAGCCGTTCCCCAGTTCCTTCAGCAATCAACTCTTTAAGTATTATTATTAGTATTTTTATTATGACGATTTTAATCTTATTTATGGTTTAATAAACCGGTATTTCTTTATGTATTGATTAAATTAATGATTTGTCGTATTTATTTAATACTTGATACAAAGGGATTCTCACAATACTTCTTACAGCCACATCAACAAGGCGAACCCCTTTTTCAATATCATTTGTTAATCGCTCTTTTAAACTTTTCTCATCTACTAAAAGCAAAATACGCTTTACTTCACAATCAATAAAATCTAATCATTCTAAACACATATCAATAATTTTTTGTTCATGTATCACCTAACAAAAAAAACTAGTCATTAATTTGACTAGTTTATTTCCAGAAGTTTTTTCCACTTCCTACTGAGATAATTTTAAATTGGGTATTCTTTGATGTTCCACCAGTAAAATATTTACCAGCTTCAGTCCCATTAAAGATATCAATCTTGTTACCTTTAATTGCACCACCACGATCTACAACAATCCCATATGCAGTTGATTCAATACTTAAATTATGATTAGTAATTTCAATAATTGTTCCAAAAGGAATTGAAGGATCTGCAGCTAAGCAATAATATGAACGTCCATTATATGTTAATTTAGGACTGTTTGATCCTTGTACTCCAGAAATCGGACTTAATTTAATGCCGGTTGATGAAGTTCCATTTCCTCCAGCACAGTCGCCTCCATAAGTAGTCAGTCTTCCAGTAAAGAATGCTCCTTCTTGGACTGCACCTGTTTCAATTATTGTATCAGTAGCTTGTGATACCACCTGACTACCAATTAATTCTCTTCCTACTTCGTTACCATTTTCATAAGTTACGCGGTAAGTGTTTTTCACTTGCCCGTTTTGCCCTTGTTGCGCAACTTTCGTAGTAAATAACTCTAATCCAGTTGTATTTACCGTATTTGATTCTACTGTAATCATCTCGTCTATATCCGCTTGATTAACTCGAGTGATTTGTATTAAATCACCTTTATTTACAATATAATTTAAATCTAAATTTAAAATATCTTGAGGATTTACACTGATTTTTAAATCATCAAGAACACTTGATACTGACGCTTGTCTAATTAAATAGTCCTTTTGGTCTTGATTTCCATCTTGAACTTTTACATCAATTGTTTCCACGTAGTTATCAATTTGGTTTGTTGCTCCAGCATTTAATGTTGTCGCTACAATTCCAATATAGGCAATCATTACTACAAGTAACCCTTTCATTCTGGGGTCTGCATTAATAATAGCCTCTTTAATTTTTTTCATTAATTTTCCTCCTATTTAATACCAAAAAGTTTTTTGGCATTAAACGTTGTCGCACTTGCAACGTTTTCTATCTCCATGTTCTTTAGCTTAGCTATTTCCTGGGCAATATACACAACATTTGCAGGCTCATTTAACTTTCCCCTAAATGGATGAGGTGTTAAATAAGGACAGTCAGTTTCAATTAATAAATTCTCTAAGTTAATAGTTGCTGCCACATCTTTTGGAACTCTTGCATTCTTAAATGTCACCGGACCCGCTAAAGAAATGTAATAACCAAGTTTTACAAATCTTTCTGCCATTTCAACAGAGCCACTATAACAATGCATCACTCCAGGATGTCCATTCCGTTTTAGTACTTCGTAAGTGTCCTCATAGGCGTCGCGACAATGAATTACAACTGGCTTTTGGTGCTTCTTAGCTAAGTCCATCTGCCATTGAAATACTTCCATCTGCTTTTCCTTAGGAACACTGTCCCAATAATAATCGAGACCAATTTCTCCGAGTGCTACTACGCAAGGTTCTTCTAAGTACTTGTCGATGATGTTCATTTGATCTTTTGTTGTGTTTAAGCAATCGTTTGGTCCGATACCAACTGCAGCATATACGAACTCATATTGTTTAGCTAATTCGATTGCAATTTGAGACGACTTTAAGTCATAGCCTACGACAACCATATTGGTAACATTGTTATCTAGGGCTTTTTGAACAAACACATCGTGATCTTCATATAATTCATCACTATTCAAGTGACAATGAGTATCAAAGTACATAAATCTCACCTCCGCTGTATATTAACAAAATCAATTACATTTGTCAAATATCTAAACTCCAAGGCACTAGCTGCAAAGAAAAAACTATGATAAAATCGATATTTTTTTATTACTATATTCCTTTTTCCACATATTTTAACATACAAATTTCGATAAAACATAAATTTTTTAAGAAAAATACCATGTTTTTGTAGAGAAACGTAATAAAATAATCAAGTTGATTTTACAACCTAATTTTTGTCAAAGTAATCATTTTTATACTAATATCACAAAAAAACAAGCAGAGGGAAAGCTGCTTGTTTCAAGTAATACAGATAGAGGGAAAGCTATCTGTTTTTATTTAGATATCAGGGAAAGGATATCATGAAGAGTAATTTATTGTAGAAAGAATTGTTATCTTTACTACAATTAACAGTATAGTAAGTAAATATCGTTAGATTTAATCAAAAATACCTAAAATTAACTATTAAATATGGATAAATATGTTAATGGATAAGAGTATAAAATACAATTGTTATTATTTGGTTACGTTTGATTAGTTTCGTTGACTCCTATTATTGCCTATGCTATTATTTTGGCATCGAATAAGTGGTGGAGTCTGTCATAAAGCAAAATGCTTTATTTATTCGATGTAAGCTTACGATTAAAAGAACTATTTTGATAGTTAAGTAAATTACGATTTAGACAGATTCAAGAAAGAATCTGTCTTTTTTATTTTGACAGGCCTTGAGGAGGGATAACGGGTATCGTTATAAATATATTTTTTGGTTTTTAATTTTAGGGAATGAGTATTAGGAGAATTGTCGTATGAATATTAATGAAGATAATGAATTGAATAATTATCAAATAATGTATGTGACCCCGGTTGAGGCCTATACCTTAATGGAAAGTAGTATGGACGGTTTATCTGAAGAACAGGTATCACATCGTCTCAAAAAGTATGGTAAGAATGAGATTTCCAAAAAGAAACAAAGTTCAATGTTTAAAAAACTAATTTCTAATTTTACTAGTCTAATGGCATTACTATTATGGGGTGGAGGATTACTAGCTATCCTTTCTGGAACAGTCGAATTAGGAATATCGATTTTCTGTGTCAATCTAATTAATGGCTTCTTTTCTTTCTTCCAAGAATTTAAAGCAGAAAAAGCAACTAGTGCGTTGCAAAAGATGATGCCATCTTATGCCCGAGTAGTACGTGATGGTAAAGAAGTAAAAATATTTGCTGAGGACATTGTTCCTGGTGATATAATGATTTTAGAAGAAGGTGACCGAATTTGTGGGGATGCTAGAATCTTACGTTGTAGTGATTTCCAAGTAGATCAATCAACTTTGACAGGTGAAAGTAATCCAATTAGAAAGAATTATGAGGCACTGCAAGAAAAAGTTTCATACTTAGAAGCTGAAAATATGATCTTTACCGGTACTACTGTTGCTTCTGGTACTTGCCACTGTGTTGTTGTTGCAACTGGAATGGATAGTGAATTTGGGAAAATTGCTAATTTAACTCAAAATACTGAAAAAAGCTTATCTCCATTACAAAAAGAACTTAATGTTCTAACTAAACAAATTGCAATTATTGCATTAAGTGTTGGAATCGTGTTTATGCTGATTGCTGTATTTGTAATTAAGGATCCCTTATTGGAGTCATTTATTTTTTCTTTAGGAATGATTGTTGCTTTTATTCCTGAAGGTCTTTTACCCGCTGTTACGTTATCACTTGCTTTATCTGTTCAACGAATGGCTAAAGATAACGCTTTAGTAAAGAAACTATCAGCCGTAGAAACTTTAGGATGTACAAATGTTATCTGTTCTGATAAAACTGGTACTTTAACTCAAAATGAAATGACGGTTAATCATCTTTGGACTCTTGATAGTCAAATGGATGTCAGCGGCGAAGGATATGTTCCAAATGGAAAAATCTATGTTGATGAACAAGAAATTACCGCAAAGAAAAGTAATGTTTTAAGACTATTATTAAGTGGTGCAGTACTTTGTTCAAACGCTAAGTTAGTACCACCACAAAATAAGAGTGTTAATCCACGTTATACAGTTTTAGGTGACCCTACTGAAGCATGTTTAGAAGTTGTAGCTAAAAAAGCTGAAATTGATCTTGATAAATTGAATAGTCAATATCCACGAATTTTAGAATTACCTTTTGAATCTCGACGGAAGCGAATGACAACGATCCATCAATTAAAAGACTCTTTTGAAGGCAATCAGAGAATTGCATTTGTAAAAGGGTCTCCAAAAGAAGTTATGGAATTATGTAATCGTTGTTTTAAAGGCAGTAAAGCCTGTCCAATCAGTGAAGAAGACCGCATCAATATTATGAAAGCAAACGATATGTATGCTCGTGAAGGGTTGCGAGTTTTAGCAGTAGCCTATCGTACTATTGCTCATAATGATAAAAAACTTCCTAGTTCAATTCGCGAATATACACCTGAATTAATTGAACAAGATCTAACTTTTTTAGGCTTGATTGCAATGCAGGACCCTCCACGAAGTGAAGTCAAAGAAGCTGTGGAATTATGCCATAGTGCCGGAATTAAAATCGTTATGATTACCGGAGATTATGGTTTAACAGCAGAAAGTATTGCTCGCAAAATTGGGATTATTAAAAGCGATACCGCTCGAATAGTTTCTGGAACAGAATTAAGCAAAATGAATGATCAAGAACTTAAAAACGTTTTAGAAGGCGAAGTGGTCTTTGCTCGAATGGCACCAGATCAAAAATATCGTATTGTTTGTGCTTTACAAGAAATGGGAAATATTGTAGCTGTAACTGGTGATGGTGTTAATGACTCTCCGGCTCTAAAAAAAGCGGATATTGGTGTTGCTATGGGAATAACTGGTACCGATGTTGCTAAAGAGGCTGCTGACATGATTTTAACAGATGATAATTTTGCCTCAATTGTTCGTGCAATCGAAGAAGGTCGTGCTGTTTATAATAATATTCGTAAATTCTTACGTTATATTTTTGATAGCAACACCCCAGAAGCTGCTGCCCCTGCTCTATATTTGCTTAGTGGCGGTTTAGTCCCAATGCCCCTTACAATCATGCAAATTTTAACTATTGATATTGGAACTGATATGATTCCTGCGCTTGGTTTAGGGGCAGAACATCCTGAAGATAATATTATGAATCAGCCACCTCGTCGAATCGATGAAAGATTACTTAATAAAAAAGTAATTTTAGTAGGTTTTATTTGGTATGGCTTGATTATAACGCTATTTGCCTTAGGAGGATATTTCCTTGTAAACTATTTGAATGGTTGGCCTCATAATCCATTGGCTCCAGAAGGAACTGCGCTCTATAACGAAGCAACGACGATGATGCTAGTTGGGGTTGTTTTTTCACAGATGGGAATGGTCATGAACAACCGAACTGAAAAAGAATCAGTATTTAAACGCGGAATCTTCTCCAATCATTATATTAATTTAGGATTAGTTGTAGAGTTTGTTATTTTATTAGCCGTAGTCTATATTCCTTTTTTAAATGGTATCTTCAATACTGCGCCAATTGGGTTAATAGAATGGCTATATGCTTTGCCAATTCCTTTTATTGTTTTTGGAATTGAGGAATTAAGAAAGAAAATATTAAGAAATAAAGACAAATAGGAGGATGGAAACCTATGAAAATTATAATCGTTGGGTGTGGAAAATTTGGTACCCGATTAGCAAATTATTTAAATAATCAAAATCATGATGTCACTATAATTGACAATCGTGAAGAGGCTTTTAATAATCTTGGTGGTAATTTTACCGGACGGACAGTATTGGGAATGGGGTACGATAAAGATGTTCTAGAAAGTGCCGGAATCAAAGTTGCTGATGCTTTGATCAGTTGTTCAAGCAGTGATGCTATTAATGCTGTTGTTAGTAATATTGCTCATAATATTTACCATGTTAATAATGTAATCGCCAGAATGTATGATAAATCAAAGGCACGGATTTTTCGTTCAATGGGAATTCATACAATTTCAATTACTGATTTGGGTGTTGAAAGGATCTTAGATTATTTTGACAGTAATCGGCTTCAAGTAGTTAAAAAAATTGGTGAAGACAGTGAAATAAAAATTATTAAAATTAAAGCATCCTTATCTTTAATAGGAAAAACAGTCGATGAAATTTCTCTTCATGGTGAGTTTGAAGTTGTCGCAATTGAACGACATGATATTACAATGATGCCTTTAAAAGATACTAAAATAAAAGATAATGATACGATTTATTTTTCTGTACTAGAGGAATCATTATTAAAATTTAAAGAAATTTTGTATTAAGAGGTGAAAAAAATGAAAATAATTATAGTAGGTGGAGGTCAAATTGGTTCTTATATCACAAGTTTACTACTTAAAAATGACCATGAGGTCCGTGTTATTGAAAATAGAACTAAAGCACTTGAAAACTATAAAAATGCCGGACTACCAGAAGAATGTTTAGTAATCGGCGATGGAACAGATATTGAGGTTCTTGAAAAAGCAGGCGTTAGAACTTGTCAGGCCTTAGTCTGTGTAACTAGATTAGATGAAGTCAATTTAACTACTGCCATGGTTTCTAAATTTGAATATGACGTTCCACGAATAATTGCTCGTGTTAATAACCCTAAAAACGCCTGGTTATTTAATTCTGGAATGGGAGTTGATGCTAAAATCAATCAAGCTGACATTATTGGTCATATGATTGCTGATGAAATGAATTATCAATCAATTATGACCTTAATGAAATTATCTAAAGGTGATTTTTCAATCGTGCGAATTCGAGTTGATTATCAATCACGATATGCCGGCAAACAAATTTCTGAAATTTCTTTACCAAACAATGCTCTCTTAATTGCGATTTACAATGATGATGAATTAATGATTCCTCACGGAGATACGCTAATTGAAGCCGGACAAGATATTCTCGCTTTTGGCGATGAGCAGGCAATTGGAAAATTAAATGAAATATTTGTTAGTTAATAATTAACACAAAAACAGCCAATTAACTTTTCTATATAGCAAACTCTATTTACTTTAGGAAGTTTCTATAAAAGATTGTTTAATGGCTGTTTTTCATTTTGAGTACAGATAGTGGGACTCTATCTAAATTTATTGATATCCGGAAAGAATATCATGAAGAGTAGTCATTTGGAGAAGGGATTGAAAAACTATTTAAACAATCCTGACTACATTCATTAGTGTAGTAATTAAATATCGCTAGATTAAATTATAAATATCTAAGATTAACTTCTAACAACGGTAAATTATGTTAGCTATTGATAATTTAATACTATTTTTTGATGATTATAATCAATCACTGATAAATCATAATCATATAAAGACTTTAATGATGCTGAAGTTATTACTTCCTCAGGAACTCCTTGAAATAAGATTTTCCCATCTTTCATTGCAATGATTTCATCACTATAATTGATTGCTTGATTAATATCATGATGAACCATAATAATCGTCATTTGATATTTTTTATTTATTTCTTTTATTAAATTAAGTATTTCAATTTGATATTTAACATCTAAATATGTAGTTGGCTCATCCAGTAATAAAATAGGTGTTTTTTGAGCTAAAGCCATTGCCAACCAAACACGCTGCTGCTGACCACCAGACAAATTCGCTAACAAACGATTTTCGTATTCTTTTAGATTAGTTGTTGCAATGGCCCAATCTATAATTTGATAATCTTCCTCGCTTAGATTTTGATGATAACTTAAATATGGTAAACGTCCATAACCAACAATTGTCTTAACATCTAAATCCCCATAAATCTGATTCTTTTGGTGAACTACTGCAACGTTTTTAGCAAATTCCTTGATCTTATAGTCCCAGACATTTTTATCATTTAATGTTATTGTTCCATCTTTGGCTTTATAAATACGACTTAAAAGCATTAATAAAGTCGATTTACCACTACCATTAGGACCAATGATCGATGTAATCTTATTCTTTTTAAATTTTACCGAAAGTTCTTCAATAAACGGTTTATCTTGATAACTAAATTTAATTTTTTTAACTTCCATCAACATCAATACTCCGTTTCAATAAGATAATAAATAAAGGTCCACCAATGATAGCCATAATAATGGCTGCCGAAATCTCATAGGGAGCCATAATAATTCTTCCTACCGTATCCGCAACTAACAAAACAATTGCTCCTATCAATATACTAATTGGTATCAAATGTTTATGTTCAGTTCCCACTAACAATCTTGAAATATGAGGTACTAGCAGACCAATAAAGCCAATTACCCCAACTACTGCTACACTAATACTGCATAATAAAACTGCTAATAATGATAAACCAAAGCGATATACATTCACATTTACTCCTAGCGAAGTAAGGGTTCGATCTTCTAACCCTAATAGATTACATGCCTTCGCCATAAATAAAGTAATGATTATTACAGGAACCAAATAAATTAATAAGGTCGTAACATCTTGCCAAGTATACAAGGAAATAGTACCCGTAGCACCACTTGTGATTGAAGCAGTTGCACTATTTGCGAGGGTAACAAGAGCACTAATCGTATAGTTGATTGCCACCCCAATCAAAATGATTCGAGTTGTTTTAAATCCAGCTTTCCACGATAAACTATAAATAATTGCAAATGTTATTAAACCTCCAAAGAATGATAGTAAAGGAGCAATCGCAGATAGTTGAGGCAAAAATAAACCAACTAGTACACTAACTAAACTCGCCCCATTAGCAATTCCAATGATTCCCGGATCAGCTAACGGATTCTTTAAAACAACTTGAAATAAAAGTCCAGATAATGCTAATGCACCACCTACTAACATGGAGATGATAATTCTTGGAAAGCGAATACTATATACACTTGCTACATCGACATCGTATTCAATAAATAACCCTTTAAACAATTGAACAATTGAAACTTGAATACTTCCAAGATTTATTGCGATAAAAAAACAGATAAATAATACTAATATTAAAAAGATTATAAATATTCGCGGATGTTTTTTAATTAGTTCCATATAAAATTCCTTCTAAATTTTCTAAGCCTTTTTGATAATTAAAATTAGCACTCATCCCAAAATAATTATTATCTAAATTATAAACTTTTCCATTTTGAACTGCACTGAATTTACTCCAAATATCATTTTGAGCAAATTCGGTTTCAAAATTCTTCATTACTTCCTCTGGCATCGCATGACTAGTTCTCAAGATAATATCAGGATTTTGTTGTAACATATCTTCAGCATTGACATTGACAAAATCCTGACCATTACCATTACCATTACCATAAACATTTGTTCCACCAGCTAATTTTACTAAATCACCAACATAGCTAGATTCTGTAGTGACAAGGTAGCTGCCACCTGGCAAACCCATCAAAATTAAAACCCGTGGACTTGCTGTGTTTTGGTATTTAGCTCTAAATTCAACCATATAATTAACAAATTCATCTACTAATTTATTTGCTTTTTTCTCTTTACCTAATAAACTTCCTAACTCCTCAATACTTTTAAACATACCTGCTACACTTTTAAGATTTAAGAAACTAGAACTTACACCAATTTTTTCATATTTAGAAGCTAAATCACCCTCCAATGAATTAGGGCTTAATACTAGCGATGGTTTTAAAGTTGACAATACTTCCATATCTGGCGACATTGCAGTTCCTAGTTCTGTCGCTTTTTTATATTTCTTTGGTACTGTATAACTTTCAGTCGTCGGAATGCCAATTACCTGATCAGCTGGAACATCCAAAGCTTCTAAAATTTCCGTAACAGCTACCGAAGTTGCTGCAATCGTCAAATTATTATTATCACTTTTTCCACTTTGATCTACACAACCAATCATTGACAAAGCAAGGACAAGAACAAGAAAACTATTTTTTAACTTTTTTAACATAATAATATGCTCCCCCTCCTGCTACGACAGCTATAACCGCTACAATTCCAATAATCAACAGCGTATTATTACTACTATCCTTTTTTTGCTCACTTTGTTTTAATAAATTTTTAACTGTCAATTTCTTCTTTTCATTAACTTTGCCATTTGTATCAATTACATGGCTAGATAAGCCAGAAATACCATCAAATAAACTTTCACGTGACACTTCCCCCACTGTAGTTACCGGCGTTTCTACCACTGGTTGTTCATAATTTGTTGTCGTATCACTAGTTTGATTAGAATTCGTACTTGTATTATTGCTGGTGCTATTATTAGTAGTTGAATTATTATTTACCGAATTTCCATTATCGGCAGTGGCTGGTACCATGGTACTAGTGTATACACCTGTTCCCGGAGTAATAGATCCTTGATTTAATTTAATAAAAAATTGCACATCACGCCCCATTGGAGCGACATACATGATAGGACTAATATAATCATTTAATGAATTAATTTGAATTCGATAATGATTTACCGTGTCACCATTAGCACTACTACTTCCTGTTTTAGTAGCACTAACACTATTAAAAGAACCACCACTATTCATGATTTTAAATCTTACATTTGAAACATTTGAAGCTAATCCCAAACCAACAGTAATATAATATTTACCACCAGTTTGCTCTAATAACAAATTGCCTTCTACAATACTTGAAACCATGCTATCACCTAATGTAATATTAGTACCACCATCTTCGGTGTTACCAGTTAGAGGATTAACGTAAGACGTGGAGCGTCCAATTAAGTACGCTCCATCGTCTAGGGCAAAAGCTGGTTTAATATTAATTGTCATCGTTATGATGGCAACCAATATTAATAATACTTTTTTTATTTGCATAATCTTTTTCTTGTTAAATATGCCGCAGCCACTAATGATGAAACTAATAATCCTCCCATTAATTCCATATTAGCATTATCTCCAGTTTTCACTGAACTACTTGATGTTCCTGTAGTTTGGTTAGTCGTTGGAGTTGTTGTATTTGGTGTATCGTTTGTATTATTATTTGATTCACCATCTACCTTAGGTGCTTCAATTGAATCAGATACAAATTTTAATGTGCTATAATCAACTTTCATTCTTGCTGGAATATCACTATTCCCCATCATAGCTACATGTGGATTTACCACAACATCAAATAATTCTTCCTCATTTGGTAAAACGAAAGACCACATAGTTGCTTTACCATCAGCATTTTTACTTACAATAACAGCTGGATTTGATTTATAATCATCAGTTGATGAACCAATGTATAATTCCTCTAACCATGCTTTAATTGTTCCCATAGTCATTTCTTTAGTTGTGATATACATTGTTGCTACACCATTTTTAACTACTACTGTAGCTTGACTGTCAATTGCACCCGCTGCCATTGAAGCCTTATCTTGAGTCGCATTCCATAAAGCAACATCTACTGTATATGTACCATCTTTAGCAAATTTGCTTGTACTTTCTGGTACTACTAGTGTTGGATTATCCAATCCTAAAGATAATCTCGCCTCAGAACCATGAGTACTTCCACCATAGTAGAATTTTACATTTGTTAATTTTGTATTTTTTGCTAATGTAAATTGCATTTCACTTACATTTCCATTACTATCACGTCCTGTGATATCAGCTACCTTATAAGCTCCAGCAGCTTGCTCAACTTCCATTTTATCAACGTATGCAGTTTGACCATACACAGTAACTGCACCCATTTGTAATGTTACTAATAAAGTTCCATCTTTTGAAGTAACCGTAGCGCTCTTGACCGCTTGGGCAGCCATTGATTGTACATCTTCATTTGCTTTTAATACATCGCTAGTCACAGTATAAGTACCATCAGCTAATGTATATTCAGGTGCTTCTGGTTCTTCAGGAATAACAATATCCGCTGTACTATATTGAATATACGCATCAACTGTCGTATCCATCGCGTCAACAAACATTTCAATATAAACACCCTCACTGTTTACCGCTACAGGTATTTTAACTTTTTCTACTTGTTGCTTTCCTTGATCATCTTCGCGATAACTAATAACTTCAGCAGCATGTTTTTCTGATTTTGTATCAGTTTCATAATATTGGATATTTCCTGCATTACCAACTAAGCCCATTAAATTTAATGTTTTAAATTCAGCAGTTAAATACCACTTTCCTTCCTCTACTGATAATTCTCCATTTTCTGCTAATGCTCCAGCTGCCATTGAATCATTTGCAATATTACTTGCATTCTTCAATTTTGTTGGAATAGTATATTTACCATCTGGTAAATCGCTTACCTGGGCAGCATCTACATTACTTAATGTGGCTATCTGAATTCCAAATGCCAGCATTAAAACTAATACTACTTTTAAAAGTTTTTTCATTTTCTTCCTCCCTCTTTTTCTTTGTTAGAAAAGACTAACTATTTAGTTAAAAAATATAGAGAATATATTCTCTGCTAATGTTAGCTAAAACTAACTACATCCATTATTTTACATACATCTAATCTTAAAACAACTACTAATTTTGTTGCCCCCATTGAAACAATCTTTTCAAAAAATATCTTTTTTCTTTATAAATACAGCATTTTTTGATGTTTCATCGATGAAATACTATTTTATAATAACGTTCATAATTGCAATACTCTCAGGCATATGAATTTTACCAACCGTTGGTTTAACCTTTATCTTTACACTCGTTTGCAATATCCGTTCTTCCTTTGAATAATGAAAACGTAATTTTGAAATAGGAATAATATAATCATCCTTGATCATACGACATTCGAGATAGTCTTCTCCTACTTGGTATTTTAAAGAACTCAGCTTCCCTTTAAGAACCGTTTTCCCCATCATCGATTCTCGTTCAACTTCTTTTGGCTTTAAAACTAATCCTCCATGTCCCATTTTTATATCCAATATTCCTGGATGAAAGAAACCATCATTAGCCATTGATATTTCCATCTTATCAGCTTTATAAACAGTAAAAGCAAACAGGTATTGACCATCATCAAGATTAGCACTAAGCATATCTCCACTAATTTCTTTTACATTATCAATCAATTCAAATAATCTTTCTTTACTAGTGTTGTTAACAAGTTTAGCACGTGCTTTAGATGATAGTGTTAAAACTAATGATAGTGCCTCTTGATACGCTTCTTCATCATCAAAATTAGCTGTATATTTTAACCAATCAGATAATTTATTAATATCTTTTAAATATTCCCTTGCCATTCTACATCCCTGGCATGATAAAATTCCCTTCCCTTTTTCAGTCGTTAACCCCTCCTGATAGAAGGTATTCAATACTCGGCTAAACGTTGATTTTGATACTCCGACCTCTTGCGCTAACCGAGTAACTGTGTAATCCATTTCTCTTTGTTTATATAAAAATAATAAATATGATAGTTTTTCTTTTGTTAGCTGCATAATCCCCTCCAAAGTTAGTTTATGCTAACATATTATCGTATTTATTCCTTTAAAACAAGATAAAATAGCTATATTCATGATGAACATAGCTATTTTTAACTACTTATTACTTAAAGATCATATGAAAAACACACTGGGCAATTATGTTCTTTATCAAAAATAATTTGCGTCTTAACACCATAAAGTTCCTGAATCACTTCTGAAGTTATTATATCTTTTGGGCTTCCTTCTTTAAAAACTTTGCCTTCTTTCATAGCAATGATCCAATCACTATAACGTGAAGCATGATTAATATCATGTAAAACCATGACAATTGTCTGTTGTTCTTCCTTATTTAATTTACTCAATAATTCTAATACTTCTAATTGATGACCAATATCTAAGTATGTTGTTGGTTCATCTAGTAAAATTGTATTTGTCTGCTGAGCAAGTACCATCGCAATCCACACTCGTTGTTTTTGACCCCCAGATAAATCATGAACCAACATATCCTTTATCTCAAAAGTTTGGGTTTCTTTCAAAGCCCACTCAATAATCTTTTGATCTTCTTTAGTCGATGATATCCTCTTATATGGATAACGACCATAACTAACTAACTCATAAACACTTATTCCTTCAGGGGTATTTAGAATTTGTGAGAGAAAACCTATTTTCTGAGCTATTTCAGCTGTTTTCATAGTTTTCAAATCTTTTCCATCAAGAATTATTTTACCATCTTTTAATGGTAATCCCCGAGCCATTGTCTTTAACATGGTTGATTTCCCACATCCGTTTGGTCCTAAAATAACGGTAATTTTATTTTTAGGAATTACAATATTTTGATCTTTCAAAACAATCTTTTTACCATAACCGGTGCTTAACTGTCTAGCTTCAATAATTCCCTTCATCATGCTCTCTCCTTTTTTAATAGATAAATAAAATACGGCACTCCAATCAATGATAAAATAATCCCTGTTGGAATTTCACCAGTACTCATCAGACTTCTTGATAAACTATCACCGATAATAACCATAAGGCTTCCCATTAACATACTGACCCATAATGAATAACGATGATTGCTACCAACTAACCTTCTTGCAATATGCGGTGCGATTAAACCTACAAAAGGAATAGAACCTCCAAAAGCAATGGTAAAAGCTGCTAAAAATCCGGCTAAACTAATTAAAATAATTGTTTGTTTTTTTAAATCAATCCCCAAGGTTATTACACTTTCCTTTCCTAACGAAAAAATATTTAGAACATCTTGATATTTCCACAATATTACTCCAATAATCACTAATATTGTTATTAATAAAGCTATTTTTAGCCAGTCTGTTCCTGTTAGAATACCAGCATTCCATAATTGCACATACGAAAACTTTTGACGATTCAGCTTTGCTGAGAAGAATAGAATTAACCCTTGGAATCCTAAATTAAGAGCTACCCCACATATAGTCATCCGAATTGGATCTATTCCACGTTCTTTTTCATAAATCAAAAACATTAGTAAACCAATCGTTATTACAGCACCAATCATTCCAGCTAAAGGCATCCAAACATAATCTAAAAATATATCAGTTCCACTAACTAAAATATATAACAAAACAAAGAATGAAATTCCTGAGTTTATTCCAATTACACCCGGATCAGCTAAATCATTTTGTAATACTGTTTGTAAAATATGTCCTGCCAAAGCCATTCCACCACCTACTAAAATGGCACATAACAAACGTGGTAAACGAAATTGAAAGATTACTAATTGTGTATATGGATCAAATAATTCACTTAATTCAATTTTCATCTGACCTATCGTGAATGACAAAAAGCCTGATACTAATAAAATGATTATCAGAAAAATGATTATTCTTTTTTTCTTTAACATTTTTTATTTATGCTCCTTTCCATAAAAAGGAAAAATGGAACACCAATCAGTGCCATAATTATTCCTAGTGGTGTTTCATAAGGTGGTTGTAGATTTCTAGCAATAAGATCGATAAGAATTAAAAAGACTGCTCCATATATCGCAGACATAGGCAAAATAATTTGATAATCCTCCTTTTTAACTAATCGTCTTACCAAATAAGGAACAATCAAACCAATAAATCCAATTGACCCAACAATACTAACTGCCATTCCCGCTAAAAGCAGTGCCGCTAAACATACTAGTATTTTACAACGAGGAACGTTTACCCCTAAACCAACAGCAGTTTCTTCACTCATTGAAATAATCGTAATATTTTTCCCTTGCCTCAAAAGCAAAAATAGACCAGAAACAAATAATAATGTCGCTAAAATAAGTTCTTGATATCCAATATTAGCAGTTCCGCCTACATTCCAATATGTTAATTCTTGACCAATTCCAAAATAAATTGCTATAAACTGGCTTAACGAAGTAAAGAAAAGTGAGACTGCAACACCAGCTAATAATAATCGTTTAGAATTATTAGTATACTTCCCTTTTCCCATTGTCATCGTTAAAAATAAACCTAATCCTGCTCCGACAAAAGAATACATCATCATTAAAAGAAAATTACTGCGACTGCCCAAAGCAAAGCAAATTGCTAACATAAAAGAAGCACCCGCATTGATTCCTAAAATTCCCGAATCAGCTAAATGATTTTTAGTCAGTCCTTGCATTGCTGCTCCAGCCATCGCAAATGCACTACCAACGATTCCAGTCGCTAAAATTCGAGGAAATCTAAGATTAATAATAACTTCATAATCATTTCCATTACTCTTTTTACCTAAAATGATTTTAAAAAAATCTTCCCATCCTATTGTCACCGCACCAAATTTTAATGAAAAGAAAATGATGATAGGTAATAGACATAGTCCTACTATCAGCCATTTTCTTACTTGTTGGTTATTCATACAGTGCTAAAATACTTTGAGTAATGTTTTTTAACTGTTCTTTTGTTGATAAAATATCTTGATAGATATATGCACTTGAATCATATGTAATTACCTTTTGGTTTTTTACAGCTGGAGTTGAGTTCCATACACTATTATTTCCAACTAAATCCATAGGATCTTCTTGCCAGCCACCAATCATTATCATATCACCGGCATACTCATTGATTGCTTCTAATGAAATAGAACGATATTGTTCACCATTAATAATTTCTTTTTGAACAACTTCGGGTGCTTTTAATTCTAATAAATCGTATAAAACTTCTCCACCACGACCTTGTTTATTTCCATATACAAATAATTCTTTACTATATGTTTCCATCAAAGTTATCGTCTTGTTAGATATTTTAGCATCCTGTAACTGCTGCTTATATCCAGCAACTTCTTGATTGAAATCAGCAAGCAATTTTTTCCCCTCCTCTTTCTTATTTAAAACATCAGCCATCCAAGTGATTCTTTCGGCAGTTGACATATTTAAATAATCAACTAGTACCGTTGGTGCGATCTTAGATAAATTATCATAATCAGCCTCAGAATATGTAATAATTAAATCCGGTTTTAATTTTGTCACTGCTTCCATACTATACTGCCCATACGCATCATCACCATTAATTGAAGGTACATCTTTCAAATCTTCTTCAAATACAGAATCTTTGTATACATATGTAGTTCCAACCGGCTCCACTCCTAGTGCAAGTGCATCTCCAACAAAATAATCTATTACAACACGTTTAGGCTCATTAGGAATCTCTATTTTTCCTTTTACTGTTTCAACTGTTCTTATTGGATCTTTAGTGGCAGCTGAACAACCAGTTAAAATAAATAAACTTAACACTAATATAGTTGATAGTACTTTTTTCATTTATATCTCCCTTCTTAGTTAGTTTTAGCTAACTTATGTTGTGATTCTAGCATGGCTTAATTTCTTTTACAATATTATCACTAATATTATGTATTTTTACATTTATTTTATGTATAATTTAACTGGTGATAATTATGATATGTAGAAATTTGACAGAGTACTATAATATTTTCTTTAACAAACTAGCTTTCCAATACTATCAGTATGATAACTTTTCCTTATATATAAATCCTCAACAACCTGAAGAATTCATTATTCATGTGCATATTGCAGATATGTATGAACTTTTTGTTGGTGATTTTACTGCACCCTATGATATTGAAATATCATTTGAAATAAGTGAAACATATCTACAGCTAGGAATGCTTCTAACTGGTGAAATTGAGTATGATTTAAAAGAGAGTCATAATAATCATTTAGAGCCTTCTAGTTTTTATTTAAATGGTTCAAAGCGTAGTGGATTACAAGTTTGGAAAAAAAATCAACATTATCATTCTACAGATATAATCATAAAAAAAGATTTTTTCGAAAAAAAATTATCGGCATATGGATATTCCTATACAACACTAGAAAAAATTGAAAAAAATAAAATATTTCGACCACTCCCCTCTAAACTTTTACAATTAATGCAAGAAATATCTGACACTTTAAGAAATAAAGCAATCTCACAACTATATCTTGATGCTCAATTAATGAAGATCGTCTACTTTCTGTTACCTCAAAATAATATTCTATATCCCCAATCTAAAACTATTACAATTAAACTAAAATGCGGTCGAAACATCTTACTAAATAATGATGATCAAGAAATAATCCAGCAGATTCACAATGATCTAACTGTTAACTATCAGCATCCCCCAACAATTAAGGAGCTGGCAAAGATTCACTATATTAGTGAGCAAAAACTTACAGCTGGTTTCAAATACTTATATCATTGTAGTATTCATGACTATATTAGTAATTTACGCTTAAATATGGCTAATAGTATGCTGTTATCTGAACAATCTACAATTATTCAAATTGCTAAGACTTTAGGTTTTTCTAATGCTAATTCTTTTATCTATTTTTACCGTAAAAAAACTGGTATAACACCTAAACAATTCCAATTAACACAACGCTAAAGGGGCTGTTTTTTCTCAATCAAATAGAAATTATTATCAACCTCCCATATTATCTTATATACCCTTTTTCCATAAAAAAGTACTCTAACAAGAGTACTTTTTAATTATATTTTTTTCTAGTTAATAATAAAATTATTAACATTGTCCCACCCAATAAACTATAACCAATGATTTTTGAATCATCACCAGTATTAATAGTATTTTTTATTGATGAATTAGTTGTCTCGATCACATTACTATTATTTTGATTATTTACATTATCTTGATTTGGCTTGTCAGTAGTTGAATTATCAGCTTTTTGACGATAATCATATGTCATTAACATTCCATCAAACTTTCCACGATTTAGATTCTTGAAATCTCCATCATTTGATTCACTATACACCAGTAATGAAATTTGATAATCATTTAATACCATAATCTCTGAAGCATAATCAGCTTTTGAACCACCAATATTTTCGATTGTTTTCAAAGTACCATTCTTTTCATAATTTGCAATAAAAACATCCATACTTCCCTTATTAAGACCTGTTACATCATAGTCTGTTCCTCTTGATTGACCAATAAATACATATTGATCTTCAAGTTCTATCGCACTTATCATTTCACTAGCTTCACTACTCTTGATCACATTGACCCATTCTGTCTCACCAGTTTCATTACATTTTAAAACATATGCATTGTCATACCCTGTTCCAATTGGAGCAAATGTATCAGTAGTTGATTTAGTGTTACCCATTAAAATGAATCCACCATCACTAGTAGCTAAGACACTATTACAATAATCATTGCGATCGCCACCATAAGCTTTAGTCCACAATAATTCACCAGTAGCACTAATTTTTGCAGCAAAGCAGTCAAATATATCTCCATACCAGTCAACATCTGCAAAATCACCACTTTTTGAAGAAAGACTACCAGCAACAATAAAACTGCCATCACTTAGAATATCTAATCCCGAACTTGAAGTTTCAATATTTTTTCCACCTAAAACTCGTTGCCAGACTTTTTTACCATGAGCATCATATTTAACTATGACTAAGTCATATAATCCTCGATTTTGATTTTCCATATCGCCATCATTTGAATTTGTTTCTATTAAAACAGCAATACCGCCATCATCCGTAGCTTTAATTTGTTTAACTTGATCGTTGGCTGAGCCACTAAAATTACTCATCCAGATCAGCTTACTGTTAGAGTCATATTTAGCAATAAAAGTATCCATTTGACCATGAACGGTACCAGCAGTATCTAACTGTGCAAAATCACCGGTTGGAGCCACATACACCCCTTCTTGATATCCACCACTAACTACAAAACCACCATCATCTAGGCCACATACCTTAGCTGCATATGCAATTGAGTCGTACTCTGTTCCTCCTAAAGTAAGAGTTTTTAAAAGTTCTCCTTTTGGATCATATTGATTAATATAAGCAATTGAACCACCTTTTAACAGATTTTGAAAATCACCATCATTTGAGTATGATTGCCCTACAGCAACAATATTTCCATTTTTCAAAACTGTCATATCATCAGTATAATCATAATCACTACCACCAATATTTACTTTCCAACTAGTTTTAAAGTCTGGCTGTTCTACTTCAACTGGAGCAAAATATGGCGGATTGGTAGTTTCTACCATATCTTTACTAGAGAAAGATAAACGTATATCTCCCATTGCTTTATCGATATGTAATTTGACCGGTGTATCTAAATCATCAACTTCAAGCATAACTGTTTTTACTTGTGTTACTTCATCGTACTCATCTTTCAACACCGCTATCATTTCACCATTTTTTTCATAACTAACTTCCCCTAATGTTGAAGCGCTAACTTGAGTTCCCATAATTGTTGCGTTAGTAAAATAAATTGTTACAGTATACTTAAAGCCAATTTTTTCAACATATGCATCTTTATATAATAATGGTGCCATCATTGAAAGACTATCTTCATTAGCTTTCCAAGCTTCTACCGGCACTAAATACTTTTCTTCTGCATATTGCTCTAGTGTAGCTCCCGCTAAACTAGCTAAAAAGCCATCATACTTACCTTTTAATTTTCCTTCAAACAAGCCACTATTAGAATTTGTATTACCATAGACGATATAGTCATCATTTGCTCCAGGAATAATTCCTTCTGGATTATCTTTTCCATCTCCACCATAGCTTGAAATATTTAAACAAGTGCCATCCTTTGAATAGTGGGCAATATAAATATCTTCTTTACCGTATGTCTTTATCCCTGTAAAATCTTGATCATTAGTATCAAAGGTTCCAACCGCTAAAAAACCATCACTAATCGCTAAAAGATAATCTCCTGTTGTCTTACTATTATTAGCAAGGCTTGTAGTCCATTCAACTTGTCCATTTGAATCAATCTTTAAGGTAAATGCAACATTATTTTCCTCTTCATTTCCAACAATACCACTATTTGAGTTAGTCGTTCCTGTTAATACATACCCATTATCAATATCACTGCTTGATATTTCTGTTTTATCAGTAGATACTTTTTTATTATGAGCTCTAATTATATGATTAAAAACATCATCTCCAGTTCCACCAAAAGCTTTTACCCATTCTTTTGTTCCATTTTCATTAAACTTAACAACAAATGCATCTTTACCACCATGAGCTAATCCTTCGAGATCTCCATCACTAGAACTCGAATAACCAGCTGCTAAATAACTACCATCGCCATAGTTAGCAACTACTGAAGTAAATTCATCCATTTTCTTGACTGCTTTATCACCGCCAGTTCCACCAGCTCGATTAATCCATTCAATATTTAAATCTTGGTCAATCTTTACAATAATTGCATCGCGATCAGTTTCAATCTTATTCAAACCGTTCATATCTAAATCAGTAGAATGTGAATAACCTGCAACAATAAATCCACCATCGCCAGCTGGTTGAATAGCCTTCAATTCATCCGCATCACTACCCCCAACGGTAACAACCTTAATTAAAGTTCCATTTGAATCTAGCTTAGCGATTATTCCATCTTTTCCCCCCTTATTAAGATTGGCTAAATTACCATCATTAGACTGGCTTACCCCTACTGCAACATAACTGCCATCATTAGCTTCAGTTACAGCATTAAAACTATCTGCTGCACTCCCACCTATTAAAGTTTCCCACTTTATTTGGCCATTTTTGTCATACAGCATAACAGCACCATCACTCTTTCCTTTAGCCTGTTCAATACCTGTTACCTTATTGCCATCAAAAGTTCCTGTTGCAATAATATCACCATTGATCAGTCTTTCAGCATCATTGACTGTATCTGGAGTAATACTATTATTACCATTATCTCCATACATCGTAATCCAATTAGCCACATTATCTGTTTCAACCGCATTAACCGTTATCGAGCACATTGAAACAATCATTCCCAATGAAAGCACCGATATGAGTGCTTTATTTAAATTTTTTCCCATTTTACTGTCCATTTTTCCTTTCTCCTTTTCTAGTTAGCCTTAACTAACCCATATTAAAAATTTAGCACATGGAATGATTTTCGACAATTATAAATTTCGTTGCAGTAATGCAACATTTATTACTTTTAGTGCAAAAAACAATGATTTCATTAACTAATCATCTCTTTTCAATAATGCAACAAAATATAAAAAACATATCCTATTAAAGAATATGTCTTTTATATTATTACTGATTTGATGAAATCAATTCCTTCGCACAAACAATAAATTTCTCTAATGCTTGATTAGTCACTACCCCTTTTTTCCAAATCAAACACGATTGTGAAACAATTTCTGGTTCTAATAGTCGGTACGTTAAATTTGGATAAGCATTACTTTTGAAAACTCCATCAATCGAGATTCCATAGCAAAGACCACTTTCTACTAATAAAGCTAAATTTGAATTAATATCATAATTTAAAATCGTTTGTGCATTTATCTCTTTACCTAACCAGTTTTTGAAAGTTTCTTTAACTTCTAATCGATTTGCAATTCCAAGAACTAAATTAGATACTACGTGATTTTCAATTGTTTCATATTCTTTCAATAAATCATCTTTTTTCATTACCAAGCACCATTTATCTAAATAAGGCAACTCCAGGTATTGGTAATAGTCTTTATCGATTGGTTCTAAAACAATTGCTACATCAATTAAACCCAATCTTTTCCTTATTTTGATTACTACCAGCCGTATAAATATTATATTTAATTTTGGGATAACGTTTTGAGAACTCCTTTAAAACTACTGGTAAAAACTTATTTCCACTCGATTCACCACATCCTATGGTAATTTCTCCCGAAATATCATACTCACTTTTTCTAATTTCTGCTGCTATTTTATCTTGCAAATCTAGCATTTCCTTCGCACGACGTTTTAAAATTATGCCACTATTAGTTAAAGTAATTTGTCTACTCCCACGAATAAACAAACGTGTGCCATAAATTTCTTCTAACTGCTGTAATTGTCTTGTTAGCGTCGGTTGTGTCAAGTGTAGTTTTTGGGCTGCTTTAGAAACATTACCTGATTCAACTACTGCCAAAAAATATTCTAGAACTCTTAGATCCATCTTTATCACCACTTTTTATTATACGAGTTATTTATCTATAATACTATTATTCTAAAACTTTTTGAACGATATTAACTGTTTTTTTATTTTTTATAAGGGTAATAATTAATGTAATTGTACTTAAACTGATAAATCCTATAGCATTAGCAATAAATAAAGCTGGTAAAGCTTCAGTTCTCATAAGACTTTGGATTACAATACTGCCATAAGGAGAGATAAACACCCCTAAATTGAATCCAACCAATAATAATGAAGTAGCTAACGTAGTATTTGGAATATTTGAATTATTAATTTTATCAATCAAACTTGGCATAAAAATTTTAAAACCAAACCCCGTTAAATATCCACCAACAAACGTTATAACTAAATTTTGACTTAATCCTAAAATTACCATTGCTAATGCTAAAATAATTAATCCAATCGATGTAGTAAGCTGATTAAAAACCTTTAAGATTTTTCCAAATAATAGTCCTGCGCTAATTCCACCTAATGATAATAAAATAATTACTAAACTAGCATCACTCGCTGTTCCATATCCCTCACCAGTCATTAAAGAAGCAATCTTAATACCCATGATCATATATAACATTGCAGCCATAAAAATTAATCCAACATAATAAACCACTGGCAAAAAGCCGGCACTTTTATGGCTTTCTTTTTTTATTTGATCCCCACCATTAGCCTTAATCACATCGGCTGTTTTTACCTGAGGGACGAACTTAAAATAAATAAAGAAAACAGGTATTGCAATCATATAAGCAATAAACGGAGCCTGCCAATTAATCTTTAATAACTGACCAGCGATAAAAGTAATCGCAATTCCTCCTGCCCCTTCAAATGCTGATTGTAATCCATACATTGATGAACGCTCTTTAGCATCATAAAAATAATTGATCATCGATACCAATAGTGAATTAAACAGACCAACACCAAATCCCAACATTGCACGACTAATCAAAATAATCATAAAATTATCAATTAATAACGGTACTATCCCTGCAATCATAACAATTCCCAGCCCAATAGTAATTGTTTGCTTATACCCAACTCTTTTAGCAATTAAAGAACTTGTTAAAACGGAAATCATCAAAAATAATGACGGTACCGTCGTTAACATTTCTACCATTGATAATGGTACTTGATCAAAATGTTGTGCCATGGCCGGAATATTAGCATTAATCGCTGCAGCACTCCCCACTAATAATGATGCTGATAATAAGGCAAATCTAAGTATTTTTTTATCCATAATAATTATCCTCCTTTGATTACACTTTCATTATAATCAATTGCATTACTATGTCTAATACTTATATTTTATTTATACTATTCGTTTTATGTATAGTTTTATTTGAAATAAAAAACACATCCTTAAAAGAATGTGTTTTCAACATTACATATTCCCCGACACTTAATTACTTAAGCGGAATATGTATCCGTCGGCTCTTTGATATCATAACAGATATACTTAGAATGTCATAAAATGATTTTTCCCTTGTCGTAACACGCAAAGTAACCGCAGCTAAATCTGAAAGACTATTATTCCCAATACTCGTAATAGCTATAATTGGACAGTTATTTTCTTTTAATATCCGAGCGGTCTTCACAATATTAGAAGACTCACCTGAATAAGAGATACAAATAGCACATTCATCAGGTGAAGACATTGCAGCATCATGAAATAGATTATCTTGTATAGGGTGAATATAGGCTTTTTTATGAATTCGATTTAATTTAAATACAAATTCTTCTCCAGCAAAATTTAGATTTGACATTGCAAATACCCGTATCTCTTTACTTTGGTGTAAAATTCGTACTGCTTTTTGTAATGAATCATGTTGGAACAAAGACAAAGTATCTTTAGCACTTTCAATGTGTAAATTTACGATTTTACTAGCTATTGTCATAATAGAATCTTGGTTACTAAACGGTAAATTAGAATCAATATTACAAAAATGGCTATTTAAATAATTTGCTTCTTCTAAATAGGCGTCTTTAAATTCAACCCAGCCTTGAAAACCCAGCTTCTTCGAAATTCTAATCAAAGTTGATGGTGATGTAAATGTTGCATCAGCAATCATTTTAACAGAATAGTCTTTAATATTAATCTGTTTATCTAGAATATAATCAATAATTACCCGTTCATTATGTGAAAAGGGGTAGGCTTTCATTTGTTCTTTTAACAACATCATCATTACCTCCTAATATCTTCATTATATAGAATGAGAATATTATTTACAAATTTTAATAAATATTGACTATTAATTGTGAACATTATGTCTAAATAATATTTAAATATTTAATCACGTTCATAGCTGTGATATTTTGATTATATTATTAAAGGGGGCAATTTAAATGCAGTATCGAGATAGTTACTTAAGTTATTTATTAATGTATTTATTCTATTTTTTATCACTGGCGTTATTATCAGGCCTGATTTCTGTTTATCTGCTAGATCGTGGATATAGTGCTTCACAAGTTAGTCTGGTAGTAGCATCTTCATACATTGTTTCAGTAATTTTACAGCCTCTAGTAGGCTATCTAAATGATCACTTTAACTTAAAATGGGTAAATAGTGTTGTTTTAATTATTGCCGCAATTTTAGGAATAGCTCTAATTTTTGCAAAACATCTTTTTAGTATTACTTTATTGTACAGTCTTACTTTAGGGCTCTTTAACAGCACTAAACCGGTTATTGAAAGAATAGCCACCTTATCTAAATATCAATATGGAAAAATTAGAATCTGGGGAACAATTGGATATGCTATTGGTTCACAAATCGGTGGTCTTATATATCAATACATTTCACCTGAAAGTATGTATTTCTTTTTTTCTATTAGCCTAGGAATTTGTCTTCTAGGTATTATCGGTACTAGAAACGAACATAAAAATTCTGATATTCATGGTGAAACGACTACACAACACCTAGGCTTATGATGGAATAAAAACTTTATCGTCTATTTGATTATAGTTTGCTTATTCTATGCGATAACTAACCTAAATACGACCTATTTACCAGCAATGTTTCAGCATCAAGGGATTTCAGTTGATAAGGTTTCTACAATTATTTTATTGATTACTATTTCAGAATTACCAATTATTTATTATTCTCATCGTTTTATGAATAACATTTCAAATCGTCATATGTTAATAATTGTTTTTATCTTATTAATCATTCAGTTTGGTACATATTGTTTTATTCCTTATAATATCATACATGTGATTATATCTATCGGTACTAAGGCTGTATCAACCGTAATCTTTATTATGCTCAATATGAAAATCGTTGTTTCTATAGTTGATTCTGATTTACAGATGAGTGCTCTTGCATGGGTTTCTACATTCAATAGTTTTTCTTCAATTGTTGGTCAAGGTCTTGGTGGAAAAATACTTGATACTTATTCTTATACTGATTTTTACTTAATTTTATTTTTAATCGCTGTAATTGGTCTAGGAATTTCTTACTTTTATCATCTTCCTTCTGGGCATAAATATCATCTTTTCTAAAATAATTTGTAACTAAAAAAAGATAAAAGGATATAATCTTAAAAATTATATCCTTTAAATTTATCCAAATAGACGACTCTAGTTTCATTAAGAAACACAAAATATTATTTATCAAAATCAAACATTTCAAAGACATCAGAAACTGGTAAACAGTTTTCAATGTTTTCGATTGTTTTAGCAAGTAAACCTGCTACAGAAACTGTCTTTAATTTAGGGAACATTTTATCTTCAGGTAATTTGATTGTATCTGTTACAACAACTTCATCAGCAGATGAATTTTGTAATCTTTCAACTGCAGGTCCAGAGAATACTGGGTGCGTACAAGCAACATGAACTGATTTAGCACCTTTTTCTTTTAACATCTCAATACCAGCAACAATAGTTCCTCCAGTATCGATCATGTCATCAACCATAATACAGTTCTTCCCGGATACATCCCCTAAAACACCCATGATTTCAGCCACGTTTGGTTTAGGTCTTCTTTTATCAATAATTGCAACTGGGGCATCTAAAGCTACTGCTAATTTACGAGCTCTAGTGGCACCACCATGGTCAGGAGAAACCACGCAAATATCTTCCATATCTTTCTTCTTAAAGTAGTTTGAGATAAGTGGCAATGCCTGCATTTCATCAACTGGAATATCAAAGAACCCTTGAATTTGAGCTGCATGCAAGTCAACTGTTACAACTCTAGTTACACCAGCTACAGTTAATAAGTCAGCTACTAATTTAGACGTAATTGGTTGTCTTGGTTTAGCCTTACGATCTTGACGAGCATATCCAAAATATGGAATGATTGCTGTAATTTCTTTAGCAGAAGCTCTTTTTAAAGCATCAGCTAAAACTAAGATTTCCATTAAGTTTTCAGTGACCGGATTAGAAGTAGATTGGACAATAAAGACATCCTTACCACGTACTGATTCATCAATTTCAACTAAGATTTCTCCATCAGCAAAATGATGCACTTTACTTTTTCCTACTTTTGTTCCTAATTTTTCTGCGATATCGTTAGCTAATTCACCACTAGCTGATAATGCAAAGACAGTTATTTTTTTTTTCATTTTCTTCTCCTATTTTCCTTTTTGATTTCTTTTTTCTTCTAATACTTTGGCATATCCATCTTTATTAACTTGGCGAGCCCGAGCAATTGCAAAAGCGGAATCTTCAACTTGATCTGTAATAGTTGAGCCCGCTGCAACATAGGCATTAGCACCGACCGTTACTGGAGCAACTAAATTACTATTACATCCAATGAAGGCATTGTCACCAATAATAGTTTGGAATTTATTTTTACCGTCATAATTTGAAGTAATTGTTCCACATCCCATGTTTACATTACTTCCGACAGTTGCATCACCAACATAAGTTAAATGTGATGCTTTACTTCCTTTTCCAAAGACTGCTTTTTTCATTTCAACGAAGTTACCCATATGAGCATCTTCTAAAATATGGCAGTTAGTTCTTAGACGAGCAAATGGTCCAATATCTACACCATTTTCGATAATCGAATCAGAGATAACTGAGAATTTAATTTCAACATTATCCTTAATTTCAACATTATCAAATTCGCAATAAGGCCCAATATGGCAATTGCTGCCAATACTTGACTTACCTTTAATAATACATCCTGGTTCGATTGTCGTATCAGCACCAATCGTTACATCAACTCCAATATAAGTATTATTAATATCAATAATGTTAACACCATTTAATAAATGTTGTTTATTTATTTTTAATTGTAATGATTTAGTTGCTTCCGCAAGTTCAACCCGATCGTTGATTCCCCCAACTTCAGCTAAATCAGCAATTTTATATCCACCGACTTTAAGTTTATCATTATTCATGATTTCTATTACATCAGTGATATAATATTCATTTTGAGCATTATCATTAGTTACTTTTTCTAACGCTTCAAATACTGCAATGTTATCAAAACAATATTCTCCGCAGTTCATCTCACTAATTTGAACTTGCTCTGGAGTACAGTCTTTAAATTCGACAATCCCCGTTACTTGATCATTATTTCTAATTACACGACCAAATTTTTTATCTAAATCACAATCACATGTCATGATCGTTCCTTTTAATTGGTTATCGTTATGATAAGCAATTAAATCTTTTAATGTTTCACTAGTAATTAGTGGAGCATCACCATTTAACACCACAGTTGTTCCTGCTTTACCTGCCAAAGCATCTTTACATTGCATTAATGCATGTCCAGTTCCTAACTGTTCTTTCTGATAAATAATATTTACCCCGTCTAACAGTTTTTCAACTTCTTCTGCTTTGTGACCAACAATTACGTAGATTTCATCAACACCAACTTGTTTCAATTCATCAACAATATGATTGATCATCGGCTTGTATAAAACCTCATGGACAACCTTTGGTTTATCTGACTTCATTCTGGTACCTTTACCAGCCGCCATAACTACCGCATAAGTTTTCATTTTCACACCTCTTCATTAACAACAACATAATAACAAAAAATTTACATTTGTTAAAGGAAAAAAAGATAAAATATGTCGTAAAATTGAAAAGAAATTGATTTAATCAATTTCCTCATCATTCAATATTTCTGTTTTCCTTACAAAATAATATTTTCCCTTAAAATACTTCATTCCCTTTTCTAAAATAATATTATTACGTGTCAAGCCAAAAACACACGATCCACTTCCAGACATTAAAGCTCCATCAAATCCAATTTTCATCATTTCCTCTTTAATCTTAGCAATCTCTGGTACCATCTTGATTGACGGCTCTTCTAAAGTATTTTGAAGATTATCGATGACTATTTGATAATTACCATCTTCAATTCCTGTCGCCATTAATCGACAGTCTTGATGGCTAGCTTTACTTAAATCTAAACTAGTGAATGATTTTTTCGTTGATACCCCTCGTTTAGGTTTAACTAATAATACTTTACATTCAAAAGAATTCTTTATAAATTCTAATTTTTCACCAACACCACTAACTAAAGCAATTTTTTGATAAATACAAAAAGGAATATCTGCCCCAACTTCTTTTCCTAATGCAGCCATTTCCTCATTGCTCAGATTTAAATAAAATAATTTATTCATTGCTTTAATTACCGCCGCACCATCAGCACTTCCTCCCGCTAAACCAGCTTGAGTAGGAATATGCTTATAAACAAAGATCTTAACCCCTTTTTTGATGTTATAACGTTCTTTCATTAAAGCAACAACCTTATACATAATATTTCGTTCATCCGTGGGCATGATTTTGCTATTTGAATCAATTTCAATTCCGCTAGCAATAGTATTAATATAGATTAAATCATGTAAAGTAATTGGAGCCATGATCATTTCTAATTCATGATATCCATCTTCTCTTTTTCCGATTACATCAAGTGCTAAATTTATTTTTGCGTATGCTTTTACTTTCATTACTTCACCTACTTGTCGGATATATTTTTCGTGCTACTCCTCTTGTGTCGATCCCTCCAACGCCTAAATGCTTATTTGAAGTTTTAGCCACAATTTTCTCTAAGTCAACATAATTTTTGATACTCGCATTAGCAATCTGACTTACTACAAAAACTGGATCAAGCGCATGAATATTTTTTCTGCTTGGACTAGAAGCAAAATTAGCTCCACTAGCTAATAAAAGCTCATAGTACGATTGACACGCTCCAGCAAAAATAATCAAACTATCTTTGTCATCCTCATACAAACGTGCTCGACGAATTGCTTCTACAAAATCTTTAGTATGCAAATAACTATTAATATCTTTGCGATTACCATTTTTCTTCATTGCATCATGACCGGTTATCACCAATAAATTAGGGCGATGTTTTTCTAATAAAGGAATAATTTGATCTTTAATTTCATTTTCTTTCATAAAATAGCCATGAACATTGATATTAAATTCTTCATATTTTTTCAAACACATGTCAAGATAATGTTTATCTCCATCAATATGCAGCACACTACCTTTTAAACATGGTCGACTTTCTACTATTATATCACTTTTCTCACTACTAAAATCACTTAATTCCAAATCACTCTCATCACTATCAGCTACTAACCGATATTCAATTCCAGTCAAATAATAAACATCATCTTGAATATCGGTAATTTTAAAACAGATATCTTTGCCATATTTTTTTCGACAGACAATATCACCAATTTTCATTTATATCACCATGATATTATATGTAATTAAATCATTTTGGTGATATTTTTAAAATCCGCTAATTCTAATTCTTCACTTCTTTTTCGATTTTCAATTCCCGTCTGCAATAAAATTTCTTCAGCTTCCTCATAACTTTGCTTTAAATTATTTAAAATCGTTTTTCGTCGCTGTTTAAAACAAATATTTAATACTTCATATAATTTCAAATCCGGTGCTTTTTTTAACTCAATTTTTAAAATTGCTGAATCAACATGCGGAGCAGGCATAAATACATTTTTATTAACAGTAAATAAGTATTCAATTGTCCCCATATCTTTAATCATCAATAATAATGGATTTTTATAAATACCCGTCATTTTTAAAGCTACTTCTTTTTGAACCATAACAATCATTTCATCGATTCCAAAATTTCCTAACACAACTTTTTCAATTATTGCCGTTGTAATATAATATGGAAGATTAGCAACTAAACATACTTTTTGATATCTTTGCTTTAACTGATCAACGATCGGTTTAATATCCTGTTCCATAAAATCACCAAAGATAATTTCAATATTATCTTGATTTAAAAACTCCTGATACACGGGCATAAAACGCTCATCAATTTCAAAACTAGTAACTTTTCCACTATAACGCCCTAATACTTGTGTTAATGCGCCAATTCCCGGTCCTACTTCAATAACCGCCGTTGTTTGATCAATCTTTGCACTAGTCACGATCTTATTTATTATATTTACATCAATTAAAAAATTTTGACCATATTTCTTTAACGCATTCAAATGATATTTTTCTAAAATATATTTTGTTGTCGAGGGAATTGCGATTTCCTTCATTACTGATTCACCTTGATTTTAAAAATCTTTCCTGCTCTTTTAAATTCACCATTATCACTTAGTGTTTGATACGATCCAATCTCCTCACCCAAACGTTGATAAAGACTAAATGCTTTAGAATGTGATGACTTTAAATACAAATCTTCTTTATCTTGATAATGAGGAATAATTACATTTCTTAACCAATAATTCCCATTTCCTCGTGCCTTTGGTGAAATATGGAAATAATTAAGAACAATTGCATTAGCCCCTTGTTCAAAGACTGGTTTATCAAAATATTTTGAAGAATCAATATTCCCCGTTGTTACCATCGCTAAACCAACACATTGATCATACTTATACATAACATGATAATCAACATTAACATTAGGGTCATTTTTTAAAATATGTACTAGCTGATTACAATGATATACTTCATCATAGTCATCATAAAAATCACGATACTTCACTTTTAAATTATCAATAATCGGGACTAGATATTCCCCTTTAAATTCATTACTTACTTTAAATGTATAACCATTATGTTTACCTAGATCCATCATTTAACCTCCCTAACACCTGTTCTTTAGTGATTCCAACCATATTTAATCGTTTAAAAAGTGTTTTGACATTCCCATAACCCAAATTAAATGCCTCATACACCATCAATCTTCTTTGCTTATTACCAATAATATCTAAAGCAACAAATTCACTCCAAGTAATGCTTTCTCGATTAACATCAAAAGAAACTACATTTTCTAATGCTTCTATCACAGCTTCTTTATTAGCTTCAGCAATACCTAATTTCTTCTTACCTCTAGCATCCTTTTTAGCAACAAAAGCATGTTGACAGTTAGGGACAACTGCTTGAATTTGATCACGAATTTTTTTCCCTGGAAAATCAGGGTCTGTCAAAACAATAATTCCTCGACTTTTACTTGCTTCTTGAATTAATTCTAATGTTTGTTGATCCAATGCTAATCCGTGTGTCTCAATCGTATCTACTTCAAATAATTCTTTTAATAAGGCTGTGTCTGTTTTACCTTCAACAACGACTATTTCTTTAATTTTTTTCATAATTTCACCTAACTCTAATTATAACGATATTTTACTTAAAATAAAAGGTATAATCTTGGGGCTACCCATAATAACAATTTTATCTAACCAATATAAATCAACACCATAATATTCTTTTTATACAATTAATTAAATAATCAGAAGGACAATTCAATGAAAGGATTAACTAATAGTTAAAGAAAATGGTTCTAGATTACTTTTTGTGCAAATAGCATTAAGGCAGTTCGTTACCGAATCCTGCATAGTGTCTTTGGTGCTTTAGATACTCGAGACGCCACAGAAACTTACGTAATATTATCTGGTTGAAAAAACAAACTATCGATCCCTAGTGATATTTTAATAATTCCCCAATCACAATACAATATCCTTTTCAAATTATTAAAGCTACTGTTTTTAATTGTACAGCAATAATGAGTTATATTATCATAAAAAGCTAATCACTATGTTAAATACAATCATGACAATACTTCAAGCTAAAGGTTAACATACCAAAGAACATTGCATTTGAGTTCAAAAATTAGCAATGAAAGCTGCTCATGAGTTAAATATGTCTGATACCAGATTAAATAATTTCTTCCATACTTCACAATATTGAAAAATTAATATTCCTACAAGTATTCTGCTTAAAACAGGTCCTTTAACAACTGCTGAAAAAAATCATAAATACTCTCTAGAATCCTATAAAATGATCAATGATATTTTTGGTAAAGAAATTGGTCAAATGGTTTTACAGTACCATGAACAGAGCAACGACTCAGATTACCCATTTCTATCTTGATTGTATCAACGCTTTGATCAAGTCTTAAAAAGATAAAATTATCTAATTGACATCATGATAAAATTACGTTATGCTTGATGTGCAAACTTAATAAACCGCTTAAATAATAAGCTATAGCTTTTCCACGTTTCTGAGTTATAAACGGGAGGTTATAGCTTTTTTTGCGAAGGAAGGAGAACTTATGAATCAAGAATATGATATGATGGCTCACAAGCCCATCTTCCCATTATTAATGAAAATGGCAATTCCCCCGATGATTTCAATGTTAATTCAATCAATGTACAATATTATTGATAGTATTTTTGTTGCTAAATTGGGAGAGGAAGCATTAACCGCCTTATCATTAGCATTTCCACTTCAAAACCTGTCATTAGCTTTTTCAGTAGGTCTCGGGGTAGCAATTAACGCATTGATTGCTAAAAGTTTAGGTGCCAGTGATGAAAAACAAGCTAATTATATTAGTGATCATGGGATTTTTTTAGCTATTCTTCACTCTTTATTATTTGTTTTTATTGGTATCTTTTTAATGAAACCGTTCTTTTTGATGTTTACTACTAACCCAACTGTTTTAGATTATGCAATTACATACGGGTCAATCGTGATTACCTTTACCTTTGGTTCTATTATTCATATTACTATTGAAAAAATGTTTCAAGCTACTGGGAATATGATGATTCCAATGTTTTTACAAGGAATTGGAGCAATTGTCAATATTATCCTCGACCCTATTTTAATTTTTGGAATAAACGGTTACTTAGAGTTTGGGGTTGCTGGAGCTGCAATTGCGACAATCATCGGTCAGATGACTGCCTGTTTACTAGCAATTATCTTATTTAGAAAAACTTCACGTATCAAAGTATCTTTAAAAAATTTTAAACCAAATGCACAAATTATTAAAAATATCTATTCAATTGCAATCCCATCAGGGGTGATGACATCATTACCATCTATCTTAGTTGCTTTACTTAATAGTTTGTTAGCGACAGTATCACAAACGGCAATCGCTTTCTTTGGGATATATTTCAAGCTTCAATCATTTATTTACATGCCAGCTAATGGATTGATTCAGGGAATGCGACCATTAATTAGTTATAATTATGGAGCTAGGCATTTTGATCGTGTTAAAAAGATTATCAAAGTTTCAATTATCTCTACTGCGGTGATCTTATGTTGTGGAACAATTATTTTTATGGGATTGCCAGAATTAGTCCTATCATGGTTTAATGCAACTGAACAATTATTAGAAATTGGTATTATTGGTCTTCGAGTGATTTCACCATGTTTTATTCTTTCTACAATGGGAGTCGTTATCTCCGGAGTTTTTGAATCTTTAGGTAAGGGACGTCAATCATTGACGATTTCACTATTGCGACAATTTATTATTACTTTACCTTTAGCCTATATTTTATTGAAAGTAATAGGGCTTAATGGAATTTGGCTTTCATTTGTTATTGCCGAAGGAATTGCCAGTGTCATTGCAGTAATCTTAATAAAAAAAGAACTTCATAACTTTAAGGTGGATTAACGATCCACCTTTTTAATAAATATCCACCGGCTAAGCCGGTGGTTTTACATTTGCGGGCATAGCCCTGCTCTCAGAGCGCATGTCTCAAGACATTCCTTATGCCTACGGCTACCGCGTGCACTCTGTATTTATTTAGTTTTTCCCTTTTCCTTTTTTAAACGGGTCTTCCAAATCCAGTGTCAGCTGTTCACTTTCCTGATCTTCTTTTAATTGATTCGCTATATAATTTTTTATTCTTTTCGTATTCTTTCCTACTGTATCTACATAATATCCTCGACACCAGAACTCTCTATGTCTGTACTTATATCTTGCATTTGCCCATCTTTCATATATCATTTGACTGCTCTTTCCCTTTAAAAACCCCATAAACCCTGAAACACTATATTTGGGCGGTATTTCTACTAACATATGTACATGATCTATGCATACTTCCGCTTCTATTATATTTACGCCTTTCCATTCACATAATTGTCTTAGTATTGCTCCTACCTCTACCCTTCTTGCTTCATAAAATGCTCTTCTTCTATATTTTGGTTGATATTTGCAACTCCATTTTGTGTGTGATAAACTATGTAAATCATCTGAATACTGTTTATTCATTTGTCATTTCCTCAGTGATATCTTATTTTTGCAGTTGGTAGCCGCATTTATATTATATCACGTGAGATTTTTCATTATCACTCCGCTAAAGCTTTTTGAGACCCCCAGCCTAGCTGGGGGTTTTATTGCAGACAAAAAATGAAGATGATTATTTATCATCTTCATCAAATTCTTGATAATCGACATCAATTATATCATCACTACCACGACGATACTCTTCTTGGCTATAATAAGCCTTTTTCTTTTCTTCAGTTTTTCTTTGAAATTCTTTGTTATATTCTTCTAACTGTTTAGTATAAAGATATCTTTTTATCGCTGACCAAACAACTAATATCGCAATAATTATCCAAACAATCGGATTAGTAAGTAGATTTAAAATCAAACTTAAGATAACAATAATGATTAAAATTATCAAAATCACATAATACAGTGGCATCAAATCAACTCCTTTATATATAGATATAATACACGTTTATCATTTAAAATCAAATAATTCTTTTAGGTTTACCGCAAAACCATTAGCTATTTTTTCAATTGATTTCAATGAAACATTTCTTGTTCCACGTTCAACATCTGATATATAGTTCTTTGATAACCCGCAACGAAAAGCCAATTCTTCTTGAGAAATATTTTGCTTCAAGCGCAATTCTTTAATACGATGACCAAACTTAACTTCAATTTTATCCATTTTAATCACTCTCCATTTGGATCAATCGTTTAGCCTCTTCACTTATTTTCTTAAATCGATGATGCAAGCCGGACTTACTTATTGTTTGTCCAGTTTCTTCATAATAAACTTCAGTCAGCTCATTTAATGTTAATTCAGGATATTTTTTTCTAATTAAAGCAACAGCACGTGTTTTTTCATCAAGCATGTCTAAACCAAGAAACATATCTACCGTCTCAATATCTTCTAATTGTTTATTTGCTGTTGCCATTGATTTCATTTCATTAGCAATATCACAATTATTCCAGCGATTTACAGTATTTGACATGCTGCGATCAATTCGAGTACTTTCAAAATTCATTACTGACTGGCTCGCTCCGATTGCCCGTAAAAAATCACCAATCTTTTCTGAAGACTTTAAATAAACTACATACTTATTACGACGTTTAATAATCTTTGCATTTAACTCAAACCGATTAATTAAATCAGCAATAAACTGAGCAAATTCTTCTTCATTAAAACTCATTTCTAAATGATAATTTGATGTTTCAGGATTATTAACACTTCCACATGATAAAAATGCCCCTGCTAAATAAGCTCTTGTACAACATTCCTTTTCAATAATCTTGGGATTAGGAATCTGATTAAACCCCAAACCATCCATCAATGATAAATCATCTAAAATTTCCCTTGCTTTAGTAACCTTTAAAATATAAACATTATTTTTCTTTAGTTTCATTTTTCTTGAAACAAGAAATTCGATCTGAGGATCATACTCTTCTTTTAACATTTTATGTATTTTTGATGCAATCTTAGCATTCTCTGTTCTAATCGTTAAAGAAAGACCATGATTTGATAGCGATAATGTCCCATTGATCTTAATTACTGCACATAACATTGCTCTTTGACAACATGATTCAAAATCATTAAAAACTACTTCTTCTTTGACAACTCTTGAAAAAGATACCATCTTAATCCTTAATGATCTGCATCACGGTGTAACCGATGAACTTGATAAACTTTACTATAGTGATCAGCAAAATAATTAGTTAACGAAACTGAACGATGTTGTCCTCCAGTACAGCCAATTCCAATAATTAAATGCATCTTACCTTCTTTTTCATATTCTTTTAATAAATAATCAAATAAAACAGTCATCTTTTCAATAAAGACTTTTGTTTCCTCTTTATCAATTACATAATCATAAACAGCTTGATCATTTCCTGTTAAATGACGTAATTCTTCAATGTAAAAAGGGTTTGGTAAGAATCTGACATCAAATAATAAATCTGCATCTTTGGGTACCCCATGTTTATATCCAAATGATTCAAAGGTTATTCTAAATGGGTCAATTTTCCCTTTACTAAAATAATCTTCTAATAAATTTTGGAATCTTGCTCCTTTTAATTTTGTTGTATCAATTACTAAATGTGCTAATCGTGAAATCGGCTCTGCTAAACGTCGTTCAAACTCTATTGCTTCAATTAAAGAAGACGCTTTATTTGAAATCAACAAAGGATGAGACCTTCTTGTTTCTTTATATCTTTTAACTAGAACTTCATCATCACAATCTAAAAATACGACAGTTAGATGAATCCAATCTAAATTTGATAATAATCTAATTGCTTTAAGTGCATCATCCAAACTTACTGCCATCGCTACTCTTTGGTATTTGGGATTATCCTGCACTAATTCCGCAAATTCAGTCAATAAGGCAACCGGATAATTATCAATACAACGGTATGCCAGATTTTCAAAACAGGCCATCGCGCTAGTCTTCCCTGCACCTGACATCCCAGTTACAATTACTATTTCTACTTGATCCATAATCTTCACTTCTCTTTCTATGAACATTTTACCAAAAATACACTGATAAGTGTACTTTATTTAAAAAGTTTTAACAATAATTATCGACATTTTTGCAAGTATATTTATGCTTTGTAACTCATATATATAATTATTTGAACTGATACTAATTTTAAGAAATATTAATAGTCGAAAGATGTAGTTATATGATACAATTTAATTAAATACAGAGGGGTGAGGCTATGGATAAAAAGGATAAGATCGTCACTTTAATTGATCAATACTTAAATTTTTACCAGCATGGCAGCCAAGCAATCGAACCGCAGCAAAGTACTGATTTTGACAGCTTAATGAACCAGTACAAGTCTAAATTTGATAAACAAATCGCTAATGAGCAAAAAGCAATCAGAGAAAAAGAAGAAGCACGAGTTCTTCAAAAAAAACAGGAAGCGAAACTACAAAGTCAAAAAAGAAAGACCCAAGAACAACAAAACAAGTTGCGTAAAGAGAAATTGCGTAATCATTCCAAAAAAACTACGGCAGAAGTTAAACAAGCCGCAAAAAAATACCAGCACCAAAGTCGTGATTATGATAAAAGCAGTAATCATAAAGGGCTAATTGTTTTAATTATAATAGTTGTCGTCTTTGGGTTAATTTATTTTATTGCCTCTAATCAAGATAATGAATCTACTAATAATACCTATTTATATAATAATTTAAATTATCTAGTCAATGATGCCGTTTTGCAAGAACCTAGTTCAAACGATTTGAGCTATCTGGATAATATTGAAAATTTAAACATTATTATTATCAAGCTTATTTAAAACTGCCATATGATGACATTATGGTCATCAAAGAAAGAGATTCTAATAAGGGATATTATGGTTACCTTGATTATACAAATCGCCAAATCAAAGTATATTACTCTGATAATTATACTCACGATGTAACCATTGAAAATATTCAAAATTATCAAAGTGATTATCTTAAAACCATAACACTTTAGAAAAGGGGAGAAAAAATGATTTCAGATAATTTCTTTACAGAACACATGACTATTGTTATTGCTGTAGCTATTGTTCTACTACTTATTATTATTTTATTGACATGCTGGAAAAGAGTTCCTGCTGACAAAGCTTTAGTTATCACCGGATTAAAGAAACGTGTTCTAACGGGTAAAGGGGGTATTCAAGTACCATTTCTTGAAACATCTTGTATCATTTCATTAGAAGCTGTTTCAATGACCACTGATATCACTGAAGCACCTTCAAAACAAGGAATTTTTGTTGATATTGCTGGTACTGCAGTTGTTAAAGTTGACAATAATCCAGAGAAAGTATTAATCGCAGTCGAGCAATTTTGCAGTGGTAATGCTGATCGTACTACTCAAAATATTAAAACTGTAGTTGAACAAATCTTGGAAGGTAAACTTCGGGGAATTGTTTCTACATTAACCGTAGAACAAATTAATGAAGATCGTGTCGCATTCGAAAACTCAATTGAAGACAGTATTACACGAGAATTAGATAACATGGGATTACGTTTGTTATCATATACAGTATTAAAAATTGCTACTCAAGGGGGATATTTAGAAAACCGGGCAATCCCTCAAATCGCCCAATCAAAAGCAGATGCTGATATTGCTAGCGCTGAAAGAGCAAGAGATACCGAAGTTAAAACTGCTGCTGCAGTACGCGAGGGGCAAAAAGCTAAATTAGAAGCTGAAGCTGAAATTGCTCAAAGTGATCGTGATAAAACAATTCGAATGGAACAATATCGTGCCGAACAAGATAAAATCAAAGCCAATGCCGATGTTTCATACAAGCTTCAAGAAATTGAAAATAATAAAATCGTTGCTGATCGTAATATTGAATTAGCAAAAAAAGAAGCACAAGTAGTTGAAGAACAATTAGTGGCATCTGTAAAAAAACCAGCTGACGCTAAAAAATATGAAACTGAGGTTCAAGCTGAAGCAAATAAAATAAAATCGATTAAAGAAGCCGAAGCTCGAGCTCAAGCATTAAAAATCGAAGCTCAGGCACGCGCTGACGCCAAATTATTAGAAGCTAAAGCTGAAGCCGAAGCTATTCGAGCACAAGGGGAAGCTGAAGCCGAAGCTTTAAAAGCTAAGGGAATTGCCGAAGCCGAGGCCAAAGACCGTTTAGCCGAAGCCATGGAAAAATATGGTGAGGCCGCAATGATGTCAATGGTAGTTGAACGTCTCCCAGAAATTATGGCACAAATTGCCAAACCAATGGAACAAATCGACAAGATTACTGTTATTGATAACGGTAGCGGTGATGGCGGAAGTAAAGTTAGTAAAATTGTTAGTGATGTTGCTGCTAATGGGTTTGAAGTTTTAAAAGATCTAACTGGTGCCGATTTAGGTGAAGTTGTTCGTACTATTGCTAATAAAAACAGTAATAATAAACCTAAAACTAAATAAACTTAATTATTCCTCTTTAATGAGCATTTGCTTGTTAAAGAGGTCTTTTTATGAAAACAGTGAAACACTGCTATTAAATCAGTGTTTCACTGTACCTTTATTAAACCTTCCTGCTAGTTTTTCAAGCATACTTTTTGAAATACCAAATTTACCACATAAAAAATCCTCGATTTCTTCTGGACTTTTCCCTGCTAAATCATTTTCATCTATTCCCATTGATGACATTATACTCTTAACTCGGTTGAACATCTCACTATCACCTTGTTGATACTTATTCATCATATCATTATAAAACTGCTGAGCATTATCTATCTTTTGTTCTTCTTCAATATTTTTTTGATTAAATTGATTTTGACATTCTAATAAACCATCAATTTCATCACTATCTAACCCTAATACATCAAAAAATTCAAGTGCTCGATTACAAATATTTTCTAATTCATATTGATAATCTTCATCAGCTAATTGCTGAACCATCCCTAATTCCTTATAAAACTCTTTGATACTATTGTTTTGAGTTGGAGTTAATACAATATCTTCATATTCATCATTTTCAAGATCATTTAATACAATCCTCGTATAATACTCTACTTTTTCATGAGTATCCATGATCATCTCTATTTCAATACCAGTAATTTTTGATAACATTGTAACGAATACTTTAGGGTCGATTATCTGGTTACTAAAAGTATATGTTATCTCCTCTAATTTGATAATAGCTTTGATTATTGAACCATTACGATGTTTTTCCAATCCTAAAGAAATAATCTTTTGATATTCAATTATCCCAGCCTGACCAAACTTAAAATATATTTGTGCTGGAGTGATGATCATTCCTCGGCTGCCATCTTGTTCTTTGGTAGCATCAATAAATGCAAGGATTTCAAAAACATTATAATCACCAAAAGTATAAATTGCATCACTAATTTGATTAGGAAGATTCTGATTTGAATAAAAAGAACCATTAATTACAAGACTATCATTAATATAACTTAATATTTCTTCTTGACTCATTTTTCTTACCTCTTTTCATACTGCTACCATTTTACTAAAATAAAAAGCTATTTTCAATCGAAATAGCCCTATCTAAACTAAACTCTTTATTACTGCCCTGATTTCTTTAACTCGTTTAGCTTCGAATTCTGGATATGTTTTAAACCAGCGCCGATTCAATGGTGAAGGATGCGGAAGAACATATGCAGGTTTCCCATTAAAAACTTGATCATTAAAAATCAAATCAACAAAGTTTTGATTAGGAAATATTTTCTTAGCGGCATAACTACCAATGATGATATAAATTTGGTTATCAACTATGTCAATTTCTTGCCTTAACCACTTTTCACTACAGCATTTTGGCGGCAAACGATCCCCACCGCTTTTAGATTTACCAGGATAACAGTGAGCCAAAGAAGCAATATAGAAATTATTTTGATCATAAAATGTTTCATCATCTATATCATACCACTCCTCACGAAGTTTTTTCCCACTTAAATCATTAAATGGTTTTAAAGTATTGTGGACATTTAATGAAGGGGCTTGACTAATCTGCATGATCTTAGCATTAGGTTTGCCCCAGACAACAGGATGAGGTTCATATCCAAATTGTCTTTGACAATAGCGACACTCTTGTATTTTTTGTTTTAATTCTCCAAAATCTTTCATCTAATCATTCCTTTGTATATATTTTAACCTAATTATTCCCAAAAAGAAAAGATTACTAACTATATAGCAACCTTTTCTAATCCAAAACGTCTTGAAATTTCTTTTGTTAGTAGTGCTACAACTTGTTTATCCTCTAATAATACTGGGGTTAACTGTCCTTTAACATTTTCTATTGCCTTCAAAATGTCATTTTGATAATGATATCCTGGCAACAATACAAAAGGAATGATTTGTTCATATTCACCTATTATTTTAGTATTAAACGCACATACTGAACCATACCTACTAAGAATATCAAATAGTTTACTATTACTCCGTGGATGAATTATAAATAAGCGTTTTACTTTATTAGAATAAAGTTGTTCTAAAAGAATCTCACTGTTAAAAAGTGGTGCTGCTACTTCTTTTGGTGAACACATTTTAGATATTTTATCATAGATCTTTCCATATGAAATGACCATTGGCTGAATCTGCCATTTTATTTTTAACATCATTAATATTTTTAATTTATCTTGAAAATCTATTTCCTTTAAACATAGAGACATCGCAGATACTTGTTCAGCAAAGTAATCAATCACATTCATACACTGTGCTGTAAAAATTAATAGACGTCCTTCTTTTTCTAAAATAAACATTAGTAACATATCTAATTCTGTTTTTTCAAAATACATCAGCTGCTTAAAAAACTGTTTTCGATCATGTTTATTTACCAAATTATTTAAAAGAACCAGCCTACGAATATTACTTAAAGCAGATAAATAATCATCATATTGTTCTAATTCATAAGCTAATTTTTTAGTAAAAGCTGGATACTGCCCCTTTGTTGATATACCTAAAAGCAGATTTTCCGTTTCTACTACCTTCATGGCCTTTAAAGATGCCATACTTGAAGTAGCACAAGCACACAATACTCCTAATTCATCAGCATCTCTAATTATCTGGTTATTTAATTCACGATCATCAGTTGCAATATAAACAAAAAAAGCATTTTGAAGATATTTAGGCTGATAATCTGTCAGATACTTTTCTACCTCTAAAGCCTCGAGCTACTCTTAAAGCACTCATTGTAGCTTCTGTTCCTGAATTAACCATTCTTACCATTTCAATTCCTTGATAGCTGTCAACAATCAATTTAGCCATTGCTGCTTCTAACTTAGTTGGTAGTCCAAAGCTTGTTCCTAACTGACTCGCTTCAATAATTGCATTTTGAACGACTGGATGATTATGCCCTAAAATAAGTGGTCCCCAAGAACAAATATAATCAATATATTCAACTCCATCTTCACCAAACAAATGCGCCTTATCACCTTTTTTTGCAAAAACTGGAATCTCACCAACTGATTTAAAAGCTCGGACTGGTGAGTTTACACCACCTGGAATATATTGACAAGCTTCTTCAAATATTTCTTGATTAGTCATGATGATCACCTTGCCATTTTTGAGCTAATTCAAGTGCAAAGTAAGTGATAATCATATCAGCCCCAGCTCGTTTTATTGCTAATAACGATTCCTCTATTACTGCTTCTTTCATTATTCCCTGCTTAACTGCCATTTTAAGCATTGCATATTCACCACTGACATTATAAGCGCAGATTGGCATATTAAAACTAAGTTTTGCCTCCTTGATTACATCGAGAAAAGCTAATGCCGGCTTTACCATAATAATATCAGCACCTTCATCTATATCAGCTTGTATTTCTCGCATCGCTTCATTACCATTAGCTATATCCATTTGGTAACTTGAACGGTTTCCAAATGAAGGAGCACTATTAGCAGCCGCTCTGAATGGTCCATAATAAGAGGAAGCATATTTAGCACTGTAACCCATGATTGGTAAATCTTTAAATCCCGTTTCATCAAGTGCTTTTCTTATAGCAAGAATTTCACCATCCATCATTGCACTTGGAGCTACCATATCTACCCCACTTTTAGCATAGCTTACTGCAATCTTGCCTAAATATAATAAAGTTTCATCATTAATCACACAACCATCACGATCCAAGATCCCGCAATGTCCATGATCTGTATATTCACACATACAAACATCACCGATCACATACATTTCTGGAGCAATTTTTTTGATTTCTCTAATTGCTCTTTGGATGATTCCATCATCATTGTATGCTTCAGTCCCTAATTCATCTTTATGTTCGGGAATTCCAAAAAGAATGCACGCATTAATTCCAGCTCTCTGTAATTCTTTAATTATCTCATTAAGACGGTCAATAGAATAATGGTATATTCCCTCTAATGAAAATATCTCTTTTTTAATATTATTTCCTGCAACCACAAATATTGGGCTGATTAATTGCTCCACTGATAAACGATTTTCTTTGATCAAATTTCTTGGTACCTTTTTATTACGTAATCTTCTTCCTCTATAAAACATTAATATTCTCCTTTATAATCGCAATCATTCCTTCATAACTATTATCTTTAGCTTCAATAATCTTCACATGCGGATAATATTTTTTAAGCGCCTGAGTCGTCATTGGTCCAATTGACAAAGCAATCTTAAAAGTACTTGGATATTTTGCTAAACGTTCAACTGATGAAGCACAAGTAAAACAGGCTAAATGATATGACTCTTCTTCAACAATTATTAATTCTTTATTTTCATAAACAATTAATTCATGATCTTCTGCTCGTTTTTTTATCTTACTATGTTCCTTAGCACGAACAATAATTATTTCTTCACTATCCATCCGTTTATTTTTTAAATAATTATTAAAATCTTCACTATTTGCTTTAGGACTGATTAAATCACTATAATATCCATATAGTTGTAACAAGTTGGCTGTCTTTACACCAATACAAGCAAAACGAACTGTTGTCAAACTACGATGATCAACCCTTTGCATCTTTAAATAATTAAAAAATCCTCTAATACCATTTTGGCTGGTAAAAACAATTAATTTATGATTTAAATCTAATTTTTGCTGAAAATTCAGGTAATTGATCTTCCCTAACTGAACCTGTTTAACTGCCGCTCCCTGTTCTTTGAAATACTTACTGATTGGTAATTCTTGATCACTAACACATGCAACCAGTATCTTTTTGTTTAGTAGTATTTTTCTTTGAAAAAAATCTAATTCATGATGAAGTGCTACTACTGCACCAACAACAATCGTTTATTTTGTCCAAAGCAATATGTTGCATTTTATCACCAATGGTATGAATGACTTTAATTTCGTATTCATTTTCTGGATATGCCCTTTGGAGTTTTTCAATTACATATTCAGTTTGTTTTAACGCAAGACTTGAGCCTCTGCTACCAACAATTATTTTCATTCTTCATTATCCTCTTTAAGACTAAATAGTTTATTTATTACTTCAAGATCATTGATTTGATTAGTTTTTACACAATGTATCGGATCTTTCATTATTTGCATAAATGATGCTTTTAATGTTTTTTCTAATATATGGCGCTCACGAGCAGTTAAAGATAGTTTATTAACCAAAATTTCATAAGTTTGATTAGCTAACTGCATACTTTTTGCCTGTAAAGATTGTATCACATAATCATATTTGATACTATCAAGCTTTGTTCTTACTTCCCCGATCTTAATATCAATTTCTAAATTTATTTTTTCTACATCTTTACTTCGTAATTGATTATTGACTGCAACCTCATGGTTTAATGTATCTAAATCAATACATTGAATAGAAGCAGTTTTATCAATATCACGAGGAATCGTCAAATCAATCGCTATTAATTGTGAATTTATAAAATCATCACGATTAAAGATTAGATGCGGGCTCGCTGTAGCACTTATTAAAATATTAACTTGATCCAACAAGATCTTTCTTTGATTAAAGGGAATAATTTTTATTTTAGGATACTGTTGTTTTAATTTAACAAGTTTGTCACTATTTCGATTAGAAAAAATTAATTCATTATTATCATATAAATATGGGATAAATGATGTCGCAATTTCACCGGCACCACAAATCATAATTTTTTTATTATATAAGTTTGATACTTTTTTTAAATGTTCAACGGCTAAATGAGTCAATGAGATTGACGGCTGCTGATATTTGTGCTTCATCTTTTTGACAAAATTAAGAGTTTCTTGAAAAATCAAAGATAACTCTTTTCCCCCTAAAGACATTCTACAAGTAAAATCATATGCCTGCTTAACTTGTCCTAATATTTGATCTTCACGAATCAGCATCGATTCTAATCCACAGGTTACTTTTAATAGATGCCTAAAAGCTTCATCACCAGTTTTAACATATAATGGCGCCTCAGCTTGATTAAAATAATTTAAATAAATAGATGGTAAGAAATCAATATCTGTTTGATACATCAAATAAACTTCAATAAGAAAGTGATTGCTTCAAATGGTGAAGAATTAAGTATAGAAAAATAAACCATTACTAAATATCCTGGTCAAATTGACTAGGATATTTTTAAATGCAATTCATTCTATAGGAGAAAATAACATTTAGTTAAGTTATAGAATTTGTACGTAAATTTTTGGAAATATTAGTATAAAGAAGTCAAGTGATAAGCTAGGTATTTCAGAAGAAAAAATTAAACAATATGAAAATAATATAATTTTTCTATTAATCGAGGACACCAGCAATATCAATTAAGTGTCCACCATGAATATATTCAGGTTTGTTATCCATCACCCAGGCAGAAAACTTTTGCCAATTGCTAAACACTTGTAGTAATGCATCTTCGGTAATCCAATTTAAGAAAATTTTCCCCATTCTTGGATACTGTTTTCCACTACGTCCACCTAGAGTAACACGATAAAATTTAGTTGGTTTACGTGTCCAGGCACCAGTTGGACAAGCAATAACACACTCTCCACATCCAACACAACAACAAGTATCTTTATCTACTTTATTATCAGCATTTAGTGAAAGTACTCTAGTCGCATGATGTTGACAAGCTCGCACACAAGCACCACAGCCAATACATCTTTCTGGATGATACTCCATCTTCGCGATCCCCATGATTCCAAAATCATTAAAATGACCTTTTCCACAATCATTAGGGCATCCCGATACTGATACTTTAATATGATAGTGACTAGGAAAAATAATTTTTTCAATTTTTCTTGCTAACTGATACGTATTCACATTTGCTTTGATACAATGAGTATTACCAATACAGCTCATAACATTACGAGCTCCAATAGTAGGATAGCCATAATCAGTAACATCCATATCAACATCACACATTTCGACTTCTACTTCTTTAATATAATCTTTAATATACTTGTTTACTTCACCAATGTATTCATATTTTATTCCGGGAATATTCAAAGTTTGTCGCATTCCAATATGAAATGTTCCGTTTCCCCAGTTTTCTGCGATATCTTGAACTACTTGCAAATATTTAGCCGCAATCATTGATCCTGGCACCCGCATCTGTAACATGAATTCACCAGCCACTTTAGACTGTCTAAAACAATTTATTCTTAATTTTTTTATATCAATATCATGATTCATCTTCAGCTACTCCTAATCTACTAAATATTTAGCCTTTGTATAATTAAATACTGGTCCATCTAAACAAACATATGTTTCATCAATTCGGCAATGTCCACATTTCCCAACTGCACATGACATTTTTCTTTCAAAAGATACCCAAATTTTTTCATCAGGTACCCCTAAACCAGCAACCTTTTCTCCGGTAAATTTCATCATCATCGGTGGCCCGACAATAATAACTTCATAATTACCCATAAAACTATCAAAAGGAATTTTTTCAACTAAATCGGTTACAAAACCAACGTTCCATCCTTCAATTTGGTCTTTATCTAAAGTATAGAAAGTATTAAATTTTTCTTGCCATTTATTTAATTCCTCTTTAAAAATAATTCCAGCCTCATTTTTAAACCCAACAATTAAAGTTAAACTTTTTACATATCCATCATTTTCAAAGCACTCATTTAGCATACTTCTTACTGGTGCTAATCCTGTACCACCAGTTATTACAACTAAATGTTTTCCTTTAAAGGTTTCTTCTAAAGGCCAGCCTTTACCATATGGTCCCCTAATAAAGAGAACATCACCAGGTTTCTTATTAAAAATTTCATCAGTTACTTTTCCAACCGAACGAATCGTAAAATCTAACCAGCCCTCACCCTGGGCTGAAACAGAGATTGGTGCTTCACCAATTTTAGGAATTGATAATTGGAGAAACTGTCCATGTTCCGGTTTAATATTTGTAGCAACTTTAAACGTATACTCTAAATTACTTTCTCGTTTTATCTCAAGAATTGTACTTGGAATTGGTTTGATTGGATTATTCATGGTTATCTCCTTTCACTTCAATTTCCGCCACTGCCGTAGCCATCTTCTCAACTGTTGCCGTTACTGAAATATATTCAGGGCATCTTGATGTACAGCGCCCACAACCAACACACATATGATAATCATTAAAACGTGCTTTATAATCATGAAATTTATGAAGAATCTTATATCGCATTCGATCCCCAGCCGTTGGCCTAAAGGCATGACCTCCTGCCATATCACTAAAACCATCGACCTGGCATGAAGCTGCAGTTCTTCGGCGTTCTCCAATACTAGCATTTTCATTATAAATTAAGTCTGTTGTCGTAAAACATGTACAAGTAGCACATGCTATCGTGCAAGCACCACATGAAATACAGCGTGAATTAAATGTTTGCCACATTGAATGTTGTTTTAATTTTAATAACGTTTCCTTGTCCTTGATTTCAGGAACTGTTACTTTTACTTCATTTTCCTCAATAAATGAAACTTCAAAATCATCTTTAGGGGCTTCCATAAAATATTTTTCAAATTCACTTTCTTTAACTTCTATTAATACCTCATTATCTAAATGACGAATTGCCAGACTATAATTGTCCGTTTTATTAGCTTGCATACTAACACAAAAACAAGTGTCCCAGCCACTTGTACACTCCATTAAAATTATCTTAACTTTTTCTTGAAGTCGTTGATAATAAAGATCACTGTACCCGCCATTTCCTAAATATATTTTATTTTGATGTTCCATTGCATTAACATCGCAAGGTCTCATAAAAATCAATATCTTTTTATCAGTTACTTTACTTTCACGATATTCATCTTCTGTAAAATAGAATAAAGATTGAGTAATTGGGGTAATTACTTCTTTAGCTGGAAAATCAGATTTTTGATCAAACACTACTTCTTCAATTTTACTAATTTTATCATAGCGAATAATATCAGTATCTGAATAACGCCCTTGTTTTTCAAAGCGTTTTGGTCCATAGATATCATATTCTTGTGATAGCGTCGCCAAAATATCATTTACATCTTTAAAACCTACTTTATATCCCATCGTTTTTCCTCCTAATGCCTACGCTTACATTTTGATTATAACACTTTCTATGTTATTATAATAATATTAATATCTAATGATATCTATTGGTTTTTCCAATAGCACAGGAGGTCTCAAAATGATTACACGAAAACATTTAGCCATTTTTAAAACGGTTGCTAAAACTAAATCAATGTCAAAAGCGGCCAAATTATTATACATCTCCCAGCCAACTATTTCTCAAAAAATCCAAGAAATTGAAGATGAGTATCAGGTTAAATTATTTGAACGTTATTCAAAGACACTATTTATCAGTGAAGAGGGTCAAACATTACTAGTTAAAGCCAACCAGATATTGAATCTATATGATGAAATTGAACATATCTTTACTAAAACCAAACAATTCCCATTAAAGATTGGTGCAACTTTGACAATCGGCAGTACTCTTATTTCACCTATTTTAAAGAAATTAAAAGATAAATATCAAGATATTACTTTTCAAGTTTATATTGATAATACTAATGTTATTGAAGAAAAATTATTAAATAATACTTTAGATATTGCTTTAGTTGAAGGTACGATCATCAATCAAGATTTAATTGTCGAACCCGTTATCAAAGATCGAGTTGTTTTTGTTTGTGCCCAAGATTACCCTCTAAATAACGTTAAAGTAATGAGCCTAACTGAATTGAGTTTACATCCTTTTATTGATCGTGAACAAGGTAGTGGGACAAGAAATCAACTTGATGAATGCTTAAAAAATAATAATATTTTTTTGGAGCCTGCTTGGCAATGTCATAGTTGGGAATCTGTTAAACAGGCAGTTTTAAATGGTCATGGTATCGCCTTAATGCCTATGAAAATTATTGAAAATGAAGTTATTGAAAAAAGTATTCAAGTTATTAATGTCAATAACATCAGTATTGAACGCGATTTTTCAATTTGTTATCATAAAAATAAAAGTATAAATAAAAAAATGCAAGCCTTTATTAAGACCTGCAAAAATTATTAATTATTTAAGCCTTGACCAACTTGTTGACCAACAATTGCACCATCATTGGTAGCTGTCACAACTTGGCGAAGTACTTTTTGACGAACATCACCAGCAGCATAAATACCTTTGACAGATGTTTCCATCAATTCATTTGTAATGATATAGCCACGCTCATCAGTAATTCCTAAGTCTTTAACAAAATCAGTAATTGGATCTAATCCTACAAATGGAAAGACACCCTTAACTGCTAATTCACTAACTTCACCAGTCTTACTATCTTCTAATGCAATCGCCGCAACCTTATTATCTTTTGCAATAAGATGATGAGGTTTTTTTAGAAAATGAATTTCAATTTTATCATTAGCTTGAACATGATCTTGAATTATTTTATCAGCTCTAAAAACATCCCGCCGAACAATTAAATGTACTTTTTTAGCAAATTTAGTTAAATAAATAGCTTCTTCTAATGCCGAATTACCACCACCAACAACTGCTACTTCATCACCTTTAAAAAATGGTCCATCACAAACAGCACAATAAGAAATACCATGCCCGGTTAATTCTTCTTCCATCGGAATTCCCATTTTACGTTCCTTAGTTCCAGTAGCAATCAAGACATTTTTTGCTTCATATGACTGATCCGTTGTTATAACTTCTTTATAATCACCGTAATCAATTACTTTAGTTACTTCACCATATGCCTGTTCACCGCCAAATGATAATGCATGTTCATACATTTCATAAGCTAACTCAGGGCCAGTCTTCTTTTTTTGTCCAGGCCAGTTTTCGATTTCAGCACTGACATTCAACTTTCCTCCAGGTGCTCCAGCATCCAGCATCAACACCTCTGCCCCTGCCCTAGTTGCATATAAACATGCACTTAATCCAGCAGGACCAGCTCCAATAATAATTAAATCTTTCATCTTAACACGCTCCTTCTATATATGGAATGATTTCCTTCATCTCGTCGATCATTAAATCTGGTTCTAATTCTAATAAATGTTGATAACCTTTAGGTGACCATTTTACACCAATTGTTTTAATACCAGCATTTTTCCCAGCTTGAATATCAGTTATATTATCACCGATATATACAGCTTTTTTAACACCCAATAATTCCATTGCCTTGATTATTCCTTCTGGATCCGGCTTAGTGACCTTAACATCGTCTAATCCAATTACTACATCAAAATATTTTTTTAAATCAAAAGTGTTGAGTCCTACATCAGCAGCAACTTTTAATTTAGTCGTAACGATTCCTAAAGGATACCCTCTATTTTTTAAATATTCTAATGTTTCTACTACTGTCGGATAAACATAGACAAAATCCTCGTGATGACTATGGTTATAACTATGATAATAATTCAACAATTCATTAAACATTTCATCTGGAAAGTACTTCGAAAACGTTTCTTTTAAAGATGGTCCTAAAAAAGATAATAATTCATCTTCACTCAAAGTATACCCAGGCTGATACTTTTCAAATACTTTAATAAAAGTTCTTTTAATTAATTCATCTGTATATAAAACTGTTCCATCTAAATCAAATATTATTGCTGTATCCATAAAATCTCCTTTACACATCATAGTATATCACACGTAATTAAATGTGATAAAGATTATGCTTTATTATTTATGAATATAAGTCTATACTTATGACGAGGTGATTAAAATGAAAATTGCAATTGTATTTGATAGTCATACAGGTAATACCAAAAAAGTAGCTAATGTAATTAAAGAAGCTTGTATTAACGAAGAGGTTGTTTACTTCGGTGAACCTCAAACATTCAGTGACGCAGATCTGATTTTTATTGGAAGTTGGACCGATAAGGGTAACTGTAGTCAAAAGATTCAAAATTTTATTACTACTCTTTCAAATGAAAAAATCGCTTTTTTTGCAACAGCTGGATTTGGTGGTTCTACTGAATACTATGATAAACTGGCAGAACGATTTGATAATGTTGTAAATACTAATAATAAGATATTAGGACACTTTTTCTGTCCCGGTAAGATGCCTTTATCAATACGTGATCGCTATGTTAAAATGATTCAAGAGCATCCTGAAGATAAACAGCTTCAAGTTAGTATTGATAACTTTGATGCAGCTCTATCACATCCAGATACAAATGATTTAGAAAATGCTAAAAAATATGCATTAGAGATGATAGCTAAGGTTTAAATATCTTAGCTATTTTATATATTAAAATAAATGAATTGGATTAATAAAATTAATTTTTTTTATGTTATTATAATATAAAAGGAGTGGTAGGATGTTGAATGGAAAAGAATTATTAGATAATAATACGCATATAATTTATGAAAAAATTACTACTGATGAACTTCCGCTAAAAGTTATTGAGGTAACTTTAGCTAAAGATGATCCTAATTTAATCCCTCCAAAACATTGGCATCGTAGTTTAGAGTTTATTATTCCACTTACCGCATCAATTGAACTTTGGAGTAATGGGGAAACTTATTCAATTGCTCGTAATGGTTTAGCTACATTAATTCACAAGCTATACATACGACTAAAATTATTGAATCAGAGGATTGTTTTAAAAGTATTGTTATTCAAATTAAGTATGATTTTCTAAAAAAATGCTATCCTGCATTTGATAATATCTATTTTTCTAATCATATAGTCCCAGAAATTGAACAAAAACTGGTCGTTCTTTTAACTAATTTGAGTTTAGAGTATCAACAAACTACTGAATTTAAATTACTTACTATTAATGGTTATTTATATTTAATTATTAGTATTTTATTAAAGTATCAAAAAAAGATTAGAAAAGTTGGTTACTTTCTTCAATCTGATCAAAAACTCCAAGAATTTATGAAAATTCTCTTTTATTTAGATAAACATTATTCTCAGGCACTAGATGTTTCCTCAATCGCGAACCAATTTAACTTCTCTTATGGTTATTTAGCAAGATTGTTCAAAAAACACTTAAATATTACGGTCAAACAATACTTAACTGCACAACGTTTAGAACACTGTACTAACGATTTGATTCATACTAATTTAACCATTACTGAGATTGCGATGAAAAATGGCTTCTCTAGTACTAAATCTTTTAATCGTGAATTTAAACTCAAATATCATGAAACACCCCAAGTATATCGTAATAAAGTTAGAAAATGACCCTAATGTGGTCATTTTTTTCATATTTAAATTTTATAAATAAGCTTAAGATATAGGCAAGGTGAAAGGAGAAGAGAGAATGAAAAGATTATCAAAATTATTACTTGCCTTATTTATTGCTTGTAGCATTACCGGATGTTCTCAAAGCACAGAAGTTGTTGATGCAACTTATGAAATTTATATTGCCGGATATGATTGGGGATGTGGTGTCAATAAAACTATTTTGACATTAGACAAAGCTGTTGATGATGTTGACAAAAATGATTTTATGGTATCTGAAACAAAACAAGTAACTGATTGGGAAGATGAGGCACTCCCAGTTGTTGAAAAAACTTTGGAGCGTGTTGTTGATGATGCCTATTCTTGTGATAAAGATGGGCAAAAAATTGATGGAGAGTCTAAATATATTGCGATTGAGTTATATGTAAGCCCAAATGATGGTTCGCCATTATTATACTCTGCTACAACACATTATAATACATGGAGTGATCCGTATTATTTAAATATTTCATTAGCAAAAAACGGTGAAATAACGGTAGACGATAAAAAAGTTACTAAACTTGATATTAGTACAGAATATACTAAAAAAATTACTGCTGCTGACGCTTTAGAATTAGAAAAATTTAAGGCTAGTGATGGAATTGAATTAAATTATGGTCATTTTAACCCTAAAGAACCTTCTAATACATTATTTGTGTGGTTACATGGTTCTGGTGAAGGGGGAACAGAGGATACTAATCCACAAGTAACCTCTTTATCAAATAAAGTAAGTGCTTATTTTAATGATGATTTCCAAAATGCTGTTGGCAATGCATATGTTTTAGTTCCTCAATGTCCAACTTTTTGGATGGATGCTGATGGTAATGGCGGTGAATGGAATGATGACTTATTAGTAACTCATGGTCCTTCTTATTATACTAATGCACTTATGGAATTAATTAAAGATTATCAGTCTCGATGCGGAGCTAAAGTCGTTCTTGCAGGATGTTCTGCAGGTGGATATATGACTATGCGTTTAATTTTAGATTATCCAGATTATTTTGCTGCAGCAATACCAATTTGTGAAGCCCTGCCTGATGATGTTATTAGTGACCAACAACTTTCTGAAATTAAAGATCTACCTCTATATTTTATTTATTCTAATGATGATCCTAGTATTATTCCAGAAAAATTTGAAATTCCTACTATTAACCGATTAAAAAATCTTGGTGCAACTAATCTACACGTTGCCACATTTGATTCGGTCATCGATACTTCTGGTAAATATAATGATTTAAATGATGGTGACCCATACCAATATAATGGTCACTGGTCATGGATCTATTTTGATAATAATGAAGCCGACTGTGATGAACATGGTGAAAAAGTTTGGCAATGGATTGGTGAACAAGTTAAATAAAATGAATATAAAAGATGTAACGGATAAATTTTTAAACGTTACATCTTTTAATTATAATTTTCAGTTAAGTTGACAATTATAGGGTTCCTCATTTAAATATTTTTATTGCTAAAAAGTCTTTCTAGTTCCCCTATTTTTTTAGTCTTTTGAAATATGAATATTAGATAAATCTAAATACTCCTGCTTATTGGAAAGAAATCCTGATTTAACTGAAACAAAACCTTTTAAAATATCATGGGCAAATTCCTCTCTGCCACTACTGATACCTGTTTTAAACATCTAATTAATATTCTAAAATCATTTTCTTATTCCAGTATTAATTAACCGATTGATGTCATTTAATTATTTAACACTTCCGCCATGGAATAAACACTCGTATACTTTAATATTATTATAGTATATTTCCTCTTTACCATTAAAAAATTCATAATCACCATCATAACTACAATGATATGTATAATTACCATTAGTATACAACGCCGGACCTCTAAAAGGAGAAATTCGATCAACTAATAATAGTGCTTCCTTCAAAAAATCACCACTAAAAGCCTCATCAAGCACTTTACCATAATAATTCATTACATAAAGTGGAATATTGTCTTTATAGACACATTCTTCACCACCAAAAAATTCACTGCCTACAAACGTATCAATATATAAATATTCATTTTCTTGATATTGATAATCATGGCTGTTAGGTCGACTGGAAACAGTTTTCCCCTCCTTTTTAGCATAGGTTGCTTTTTTTGCCTTTAACATAAAATCAATCCAGTTATAATTACTAATTTTACTTTCTATTTCCTGCTTAGCACAGTCATTATCCTTAACTAAGTTATCAATCGTTATCCCAAATATCACTGATAATCCCATGATATAATCGAGATTTGGCAGCACACTACCACTCTCCCATTTAGTTACTGTTTGGCGACTTACTTCAAGCAGATCAGCAAGCTCCTCTTGTGTTAATCCTTTACGTTTACGATATAAAATAATTTTATCTCCAATCATTTTCCATCCTCCTTTATTTTAGTATCATTTTACTATATATTTAAAAATTTTCGAGAAACTATAATTTACATTTTTAGCAACTATTATTGTCATCTTCAAAATATAAGGAAATAATAGTAATTATGTTGTACAATAAATTGGGGTGATAACATGAAAAAAATTAATATAACAGAAATTAAAGGCATTCAAATCGGCCAAGTCGAAAATCAAAAAGCTGGAACCGGCTGCACTGTAATCATCTGCAAAGATGGTGCTACAGCTGGTGTTGATGTAAGAGGTGGCGGCCCAGCAACTAGAGAAACAGACCTGCTAAATCCAATCAACATGGTCCAACAGATCAATGCTGTAATGCTAAGTGGCGGCAGTGCCTTTGGACTAGATGCGGCTAGTGGTGTAATGCAATATTTAGAAGAACATAACTGTGGTTTTGATATGAAGGTCGCCCATGTCCCTATTGTTTGTGGTGCATCTTTATTTGATTTAACAGCTGGTGATCCTAAAATTCGTCCAGATAAAGCAATGGGATATCAAGCTTGCCTTAATAGCGAAAAAAATGAACCGCTTAAAGAGGGTAACTATGGTGCCGGATGTGGTGCTAGTGTTGGTAAAATCATGGGTCCACAATATGCAATGAAAGGCGGCTTAGGTACTGCAGCCATCCAGATCGATAATCTTCAAGTTGGAGCAATTGTAGCAGTTAATGCCTGTGGAAATATTGTTGACTATAAAACTAATGAACAGTTAGCTGGAATTTATGATTCAGAACACAACAGTATCATTCCTGCAGACGAGGTGATTTTTCAACAAATTGAAAAACTTCGCCAATTACCAAGTGGTAATACTACCATTGGTTGTATTATTACAAATGCCAAATTAGACAAAGCTCAATGTACAAAGATTGCAGAGATTGCCCACAACGGTTATGCCCGTGCTATTCAGCCTGTCCACACGATGAGTGATGGCGATACTATTTTTGTATTAAGTACTAATGAAGTTGAAGTAATGCCAGATGCCATTGGGATTCTTGCAACTGATTTAATGGCTAAAGCAGTCAATCGTGCGGTAAAAAAAGCCGACAGCGCCTACGGTTTAAAATCATACAAAGAATTACATAAATAATTATTATTACAGTTGGCAGCAATAATAAATTGTACTATAATCTTATCGTCAAACCGTATCAAGAAGATATTTTCAAGAGATCATCATGACTCTTAGAAAAATGGGAAGATATGGCGAGACACTCATAATAAACATCACATCTAAAAAGAGTGATAGTAGGAGGAAAAAATGAGATCTAAAAAAACACAGTACATGACTTTCATGGCAATGTTTCTTGCTATTGAAATCATCCTTGTCGTAACACCGCTTGGTTATATCCCAATCGGTCCTTTAAGTGCTACGACAATGCACATTCCTGTAATCATTGCTGGGATTACATTAGGAAAAAAGGCAGGAGCCCAACTTGGTTTGGTCTTTGGACTAACTAGTTTAATTCGTGCAACGATTCAGCCGGGAATTACATCATTTTGTTTTTCACCATTCGTTACAGTGGGAAACATTAGCGGGGATTGGCGAAGCGTTATAATTGCTCTTGTTCCAAGAATATTACTTGGCTATCTTGCTGGAGTAATCTTTGAATTTATAAAAAACAAGTTTAATAATGAAAATGCTGCAGCAGTGATTGGTGCTTTAATTGGAACGATTACAAATACTGTACTTGTCCTAGGCGGAATTTACTTTTTCTTTGGCACTGCTTATGCTGATGCAGTTAATATTGCCTATAGTTCATTGCTGGCAATGTTATTTGGTGTTGTGACTACTAATGGTATCGTTGAGGCACTTATTGGGGCGGTCGTTACCCTCCTGGCATATAAAGCAATTAAACCAATGGCAACAAATATAAAATAATTTAAGGTTAAGTTACCCTTTAAATTCATTACTATTAGTAAGAAGTGTGTTATTATCACTTCTTATTTTATTATAGTCTATTTATACTTTTGGTATTTATAAAAATTATTTTTACTTTTACAATTAAAATGATAGAAACTTATCTTTTCATTTAGCTAATTTCTATAATTTATAGATAAAATAGTTTCTTATTCTCTTTGAGGAATTGTAAATATGACTATATCTTTTATAATAAAGATATAGTCATATCATATAGAAAAGAGGAAAATAAAAATGGCAGATTCAAAAATTATCTTTATTGATGTTGATGGAACTTTAGTTGATTATGAAAACAAATTGCCAGCTTCAGCAGACAAAGCAATTAAACAAGCACGTAAAAATGGACATCGTGTGTATATATGTACTGGACGAAGTAAAGCTGAGGTATACCCTTATTTATGGGATATTGGTCTTGATGGCATGATTGGTGGGAATGGCAGTTATGTAGAAGATGGGGATACGGTTGTTATGCATCAGTTAATTACTGCTGAGCAATGTAAACATATCGTAGACTGGTTAAAAAGTCGAGGACTTGAATTCTATCTTGAAAGTAATAATGGTTTATTTGCGAGTGAAAACTTTGAAACTCGGGGAGAACCAGTAATTCAAGAATATAGTAAACGTAAAGGTAAAGAACATAGTGATCAAATTAAAGTTCGAGATGTTTTTCCAGAAATGATTTTTGATGGTGAATTATATCGTGATGATTTGAATAAAGTTAGTTTTATTCTTGAAAGTTATCAAGATCATCTTGATTCAATTGAAGAATTTCCTGATTTAAAAGCTGGTACATGGGGCGGTGCAGGGGAAATTGCTCTATTTGGTGATTTAGGCGTTAAAGATATTACTAAAGCTCATGCTATTGATGCTTTATTAGAGTATCTAGGTGCAGATATTGAGGATACATATGCCTTTGGTGATGCTAAAATAGATATTCCAATGCTTGATTATTGCCATATTGGTGTTGCTATGGGAAGTGGTGGCGATGAAATCAAAGCTATGGCTGATTATATAACTGATGATGTCGACCAAGACGGTTTGTATAATGCTTTTGTTCGTTTTGGTTTAATTGAAGCAGAGTAAAAAAAAATATAATGAAAACGAAGGGAATTTTTCCTTCGTTTTCATTATATTTTTTATAATATTTCTATCAAATCATTCTATTATATAATTATTCTTAACACTAAATTTATAAGAAAATCAATAATTTATACAGCTTTATCAAACTGACTATTATAAAGCTCTGCATAGAAACCACCACGACTTAATAAATCTTCATGATTTCCACTTTCAATAATATCACCATCTTTCATTACTAGAATTAAATCTGCGTTTTTAATTGTTGAAAGACGATGCGCAATAACAAAGGAAGTTCGTCCCTCCATTAATTCATCCATGGCCTTTTGAATCTGTAACTCTGTTCTAGTATCTACTGAACTAGTAGCTTCATCAAGAATCAACATTGGTTTATCAGCAATCATCGCTCGAGCAATCGTCAACTGTTGTTTTTGTCCTTGTGATAAATTTACTTGATCATTAAGTACCGTATCATAACCATATGGAAGTGTTCTGATAAAATGATCTAAGCCTACTGCTTTACATGCTTCTTCAATTATCTGATTAGATATATTTTTAGTATTATAAACCAAATTCTCACGCACTGTTCCTTCAAAAAGCCACGTATCTTGAAGAACCATACAGAATTGTCCGTGGACATCTTCTCGACGTAAATCTTTAGTTGGAATATTATCAATTCTAATTTCGCCACGATCAACTTCGTAAAAACGCATCAATAAGTTGATTATCGTTGTTTTACCAGCTCCAGTTGGCCCAACAATAGCAATCTTTTGACCAGGTTCAGCACGAGCAGAAAAATCATTAATAATAATCTTATTGCTATCATAACCAAAATGAACATGTCTAAATTCTACTCCACCTTTGGCTTTGGACAAGCGTTTTACTTTATGACTCTCATCAGCCATTTCTTGAGCTTCTAAAAATTCAAATACACGCTCTCCTGCTGCAGCCGCTGACTGTAATGATTGAGCTGCTTGAGCTAACTGTGATAATGGCTGAGTAAAATATCTAATATACATCATAAATGCTACAATTACTCCAAATGATATATCTCCACTCATTGCTAATGCAGCGCCAATAATGCATACTGCTACGTATCCAAAGTTACCAATAAAACTCATGATTGGCATCATTAATCCAGATAAGCATTGGGCCTTAAAACCACTATTACGTAAATTATTATTCTGTCTTGTAAAAGCTTCTTTTGCCTTAACTTCACCATTATAAGCCTTAACAATCGTATGACCAGTATAAATTTCTTCAACATATCCATTGATTTCACCAAGATGTTTTTGCTGGCGAGCAAAATATTTTTGCGATTTAGACATAATTACCAGCATTAAAGCAAAACCTATAACCGTTGCTAGAACTGCAGTAAAAGTCATAATGAGATTAGTTTTTAACATCATTATAAGTGAACCAGCTAATAAAGTGACTGATGAAACTAATGTTCCAACACTCTGATTTAATGATTGTCCAATCATATCAATATCGTTGGTAACTCTCGATAATATATCACCAGTTGAAGTATGATTATAAAAACTAATTGGCAAGCGATTAATTTTACGCGAAATATCTCTTCTTAAATTTTTAGTAACCCACTGAGTTACTGTTGCCATGACAAATCCCTGAAATAAAGAAAAAAAAGCACTAGTAACATAAAATCCGACTAATGTAAGACCAATTTTACCAATCCTTGTCATATCAATTCCCGTCATTATTCCATTTGTAATTAAATCTGTTAATTCTGATAATCTGTCTGGACCTATCAAGGTTAATATTGTTCCAAATATGGCACTGATAATTGCCATAACCATTACAATCCAATACTTTCTACAATATTTTAACAATTTTAACCATGTTTCCTTAAAATCTTTAGATTTTTCTTTACTACTCATATTAACCCCAGGAGCTTTTAAATCATTTTTCTCTAAATACTTTCCTTCTGCCATTATTCTAATTCCTCCTTTGATAACTGTGAACGAGCTATTTGTTGGTAAACTTGACAATTCTTCATTAAGTCTTCATGTGTTCCCATCCCTACAATAACCCCTTCATCAAGAACAATAATTTTATCAGCATCTCGAATCGTACCAATTCGTTGAGCAAAGATCAATTTGGTAGCATCGCAACAATCTTTCTTTAAAGCTTCTCGAAGTTTTTGATCTGTTTTATAGTCTAGTGCAGAAAACGAATCATCAAAAATCATAATTTCGGGTTGACGACATATTGCCCGGGCAATAGAAATCCGTTGCTTTTGCCCACCTGAGTAATTAGAACCGCCTTGGGCAACATAGCTATTATATCGGCGTGGTGAAGCCTCAACAAAATCAGAAGCTTGAGCTGTATAAATGGCATCAATGACATCGTTTTGAAGATTATTATTTCTACCATTATCACCATAGGCAACATTAGATTCAATAGTTCCACTAAAAAGAACTGCTTTTTGGGATACATAACCGATTTTGTTATGTAAGGCATATTGTGTATAAGCTTTAACATTAATCCCATCTACGAGTACTTCACCTTCTGTTACATCATAAAAACGTGGAACTAGATTAATCACTGTACTTTTACCGCATCCAGTTGAACCGATAAAAGCAACTGTTTCTCCTTGAGCAACAGTAAAAGTAATATTTTGTAAAACATAATCTTCAGCATCAGGATATTTAAAACTGACATTTTTAAATTCAATTTGTCCTTTAATACCCGGTTTAGCGACAGTTACTGTACCATCATTAATTATTGGTACTGTTTCTAATACTTCCATGATTCGCTTTGATGAAACCGATGCTCTTGGAAACATTATAAAAATCATAACAAGCATCATAAAAGCCATAACTACTTGCATTGCATATGTAGAAAATACCACCATATCTGAAAATAAGTTTAGTTTATCCATCATAGCAGCATTTTCAATCAGGATGGCTCCAATCCAATAAATGGCCAATGTCAGACCACTCATGATTCCTTGAATTCCTGGACTCATGATTGCCATAACTCGGTTTGCAAACAAGTTTGCTGAGGTTAACTCCTGATTGGCATTTTCAAATTTATTCTCTTGATAATTCTCAGCATTATAAGCCCGAACAACACTTATTCCCGTTAAATTTTCACGAGTAACCCGATTCAAATCATCTGTCAACTGTTGTAATTTTTTAAATTTTGGTAATGCAAAAATCATGCAACTTCCTACAATAACTAATAAAACGATTACAGCTACACCCGTTGAAGCTGTCCATTGCCAGCTTTTACCAGCAATCTTGAAAATTGCCCAAACAGCCATAATCGGTGCCTTAATAATAGCTTGTAATCCCATTACAACAAGTGTTTGAATTTGTGAAATATCATTAGTTGAACGTGTAATCAGACTTGCTGTTGAGAAACTACCAATTTCTTCCATTGAAAAAGCTTGTACTTTATCAAACAATCGCTCTCTTAAATTAGCAGCAAAATTTGTAGCTACCCTTGCTGCAAAGATTGCAATCGGAATTATGCTCGTTTTGGGGCAGAGTTTCCAATTAGATTTGATCTTCTTGATACAATGGGTGGAGGAAATTTAAGCTTACAAGTACACCCAACAACTGAATATATCAAGAGCCATTTTGGAATGCCTTATACGCAAGATGAAAGCTACTATATCCTTGATTGTGATGGAGGTGGAGTATATTTAGGTTTAAAAGAGAATATTAATTCAGACGAATTTATTAACGATTTAGAAAGAGCTAATGAGGGTAATCAAAGTTTTGATGCCGATAAGTATATTAATTTTTTTCCAGCAAAAAAGCATGATCATTTCTTAATTCCAGCAGTAATTCCTGTGAAATACGGTGCTTCCCTAAATTAATGCGAATATCATATTTTCCATGAGCTAACTGATTCATTGCTTCAATTAATGTATTTAATGGTCTGAGTGGAAAGTGACTCCCAAGTGCTGCAACTATTGTCCCAATAACAATACTTGTCATTGCAAAGATAATAATTTGAAAATGAATTGGAGCCGATGCAGTTTGTGATATTCCTAATACACCGATTTGTGTTAAGAAAAATATTACACATCCAACGATTATCATAGTAACTACTAAAATTATAAATACTACAATCGTAAATATTAAAGTTAGTAATGCTCGTGGCGGTGCTTTTTTACGATTCATCATTTCTTACCGCCTTATAGCCAAGTCCTCTAACTGAGATAATTTCAAACTCTGGCCAATCTTCAAATCGTTTTCGCAATCGAGCGACATGAACCGTGACAGTTTCCCATCCAGTATCGCTATCAACACCCCCATATTTCATCCATTAATTGTATTCGCGTGAAAATTTTACCCGGATATGAAAGCAGCTTATATAAAAGCATAAATTCTTTTTGGGGTAATTCCTGACAGTTATTTTTTCGCTTCACTGTTAGTGAATCATAATCTAAAATAACTTCACCAATTATAATTCGATGCTCATTTACAATCTTAGCCCGCCGTAATAATGCCTTAACACGTAAGAGTAATTCCTCTTCGTCAAACGGCTTGGTCATAAAATCATCTGTTCCAACTATAAATCCCTTATTTCGATCAGCAGGTAATTGTTTTGCTGAAACCATTAAAATAGGTAGTTCATTTTGTACTCTACGTAATATTTCAGTAAACTCATAACCATCCATTTTGGGCATCATTACATCTAAAATTACCAAATCAATATGACTTCTATCCAAAACCTTTAAAGCATCTTCGCCATCAGTTGCACCTATAACAATATAATTTTCTGTTTCTAAAACTGCCTTGATCAATTGGCGAGTATTTTTATCGTCATCAACAACAAGAATATGAAACATAGCCTATCACCTCACTACTATATAGTATATCAGTTTTATAAACTCTAACTAAACTAAATTATATTGTATAAAAAAGTAATCTTATTTTGCCATCTCTAATTACATTATTTAAAAGTAATTTGAATAAAAGAGCCAATCAACTAATTTTAGTTAACTGACTCTTTTTCTTATTGTCTAGATTTTTTTCTAAACAATGATTTCAACCCTCGCTTGATTACTTGAAAAAAACTAAGTGATCGAACTAAATTTTCTGAGGGAATATATTTATTAATAGCACGTAATAATGCTTTATTATCGCGTGATGAGAAAGTAAAATTCCCATTATTTTTGGTAACAACGGCAAAGCGAGGAATCCATTTTCCTTTAAACATAACTGAAGCCATTACACAATTAACTTCTTCCCATGGAATTTGAATATAATCTCTAATATTTTTTTCATTATAGAATTCAAATGCTTTATCGCCTACCATGACTTCTCCGTAATTAGCAAGACCAAGATAAGAAGTTGCTTTGACTGTTAAATCTACTTTAGTATTTAAAGATTGTACCATATATTTCCTCCTTTACAGCTGCCATGTATTTTCTTTATTATATTACATTATTCCACCAAGACGTGCAAGAATTCCGATAATGAATAAAGCAACGATAATAACGATTGGTGATACTTTCTTTTTCAATAGCCAACAGCATAATAATGTTAATAATAATGCTGATAAACCTGGAATAAGTTGATCTAAATTTTGTTGTAGGGTCGTAACTTTCTCAACATTTAAACCATTAGATCCTAATGATGCAAACTGTTCTAATGCTGATTTGATCCCGTCTACACCAGAAGGCAAACTATTCCAATCAATATATGCGCCCTTTGACTGCGTAACAGTTGATACAACCGGAGTAAAAGTAATACTTACCCAACGTTGTACTAATGATCCGATAATGAACATCCCAAGAATTGAAGCACCTTGAGTAATTTTACCTAATAATCCACCAGATAAGTCTTGTGCAATTGAAGTACCAACTTTATATCCAAATTCTTGTGTATACCACAAAAATGCGATACGAATGATATTCCATGCAAAGAAAAAGATTAATGGACCAATAATATTACCACTTAATGCTAGAGAAGCACCTAATGCTCCTAAAATTGGTCTAAGAGTAAACCAGAAGACAGGATCTCCAACCCCAGCTAAAGGACCCATCATCCCAACTTTTACACCTTGGATTGCAGTATCATTGATTTCTGCTCCATTAGCACGTTCCTCTTCTAATGCTAATGTAACACCCATGACTGGTGCTGATACATATGGATGAGTATTGTAAAATTCCATATGTCTTTTTAAAGCCGCTACTTTATCTTCCTTATTTGGATATAATTTTTTGATTGCTGGGATAATTGAATAACACCAACCACCATTTTGCATACGTTCATAGTTCCAAGAACCTTGAAGGAACTGATGACGCCAAGCAACAGACATACGATCTTTTTTTGATAATTTAATTTTTTCTGCCATAATTTCTTTCCTCCTTCAAGATTTTAATAGTCATTTAAGATATCGCCTAATGGATCTCCAGAACCTGTTGAACCGCCACCATTAGAGCCACTGTTTTCTTTTAATCCTAAATAGATGATTGCTAAAGCAACACCAATTGCTCCTAATGCGATCAATGTTAATTCACCGATTGCAGCAAGAACAAAACCTAATGCAAAGAATGGCCATGTTTCTTTAGTAGACATCATATTGATTACCATTGCATAACCAACTGCCGCTACCATTCCACCACCAACAGTCATTCCGCCAGATAGCCATGGTGGCATTTGATTTAATGCATCAGTTACAACTGCCGCAGGAACAACACAAAGTGCTGCAGCAGGAATTGCAATTCGAATTCCTTGTAATAAGATTGCTAAAATTTGCCACATGTCGATTGCACGCATATTTCCTTGTTCGGCTGCCCCATCCATAAAGTGAACAATTGGGATTGTAAGAGTACGACAGATCATTGTTAAGAATAAACCTGCTACTGATAAAGGGATTGCAACTGCGATTGCAGTAGAAATAGCTGTTTGCACATCAGTTGCTCCACCTTCTAAACCTAATACCATAATAATTGATGAAGCTACAGAAGCTAATGCTGCATCTGGTGCTACAGCAGCTCCTACATTGGCCCACCCTAATGCAATCATTTGAAGCGAACCACCTAGAATAATCCCTTCAGTTAAGTGACCACTTACTAAACCGATTAAAGTACATGCCACTAACGGTTGGTGAAATTGGAACTCATCCAGAATTCCTTCCATCCCCGCTAGTAAGGCAATTATAATAATTAAGATTATTGTAATTAAAGACATTATAATTCCTCCCTATATTTTATTTTTAAACATTTTTCAATTCTGCTTTTGCTTTCTTTAAAAGCGTATCAATATTTTCATTTGAATCACTTGGTACTTTACGAACATTAAAAGTAATTCCTTTAGCTTTAATTTTTTCAATTGTTTCAATATCTTCCGGCCCCATTGCAATAGCTTTATTTACTACCACTTTACCAATTGAATGAGCCATTGAACCAATATTTAATTCTTTAATATCTACACCGCCTTCGATTGCCCGTAATGCATCTTGAGGTGTTTCAAATAATAACATTGCTTTGGTATTACCAAAACGTGGATCTTTAGCCACTTGAATCATTTTATCAATTGGAACAACATTAGCCTTAACTCCTGGTGGCGCGGCTTGTTCAATCATCTGTTTCCGTAATTTATCTTTTGAAACAGCATCAGAAACAACGATGATTCGATTTGGTTGTGTTGTTTTAGTCCAAGTAGTTGCAACTTGACCATGCAATAAACGCGTGTCAATTCGTGCCAGAACATATTTAATATGTCCATCCCCTAATACAGTTCCCTCAGGAATAGCTCCTTGTGACTGTGTATTAATAGCTTGAGCCGCTACTTTCGTTTCTGGTTCTAATTCTTCAGGTTTTACTTTTACCCCTTCTCTAGCAACTTCAGTAACATGTTTAGCAATTTCATGCGCTGTTTCCATCGACATTCTAGAAGCATAAGTCTCAATCAGCATTGGTAAATTTAAACCCGTAACGATTGCCCACTTATCTTCATGACCAGCAATTAATCCATTAGCCTGATTAAATGGTGTACCACCCCATAAATCAACTAAAAATAGTACTTCGTCTTGGTTTTCAAAAGTAGCTATTGCCGCTTCCATTTTTGCTTTAAGATCATCAGGTCCTTCACTTGGTTGCAAAGTAACTGCTTTTACATCGACTTGATCTCCAAAGATCATTGCCCCGGATTGTAGAATCCCGTTAGCAAACTCACCATGACTAGCAAGAATAATTCCTACCATTATAAATTCCTCCCTTTCTTTTAAATACTTTATAACGCAAAAAAACAGGCAAACTATTATTAAAAGATACAAAAATACCATCTTTGTTCTTTTTTTAAATAGTTAATGCCTGCTTTATCAGTTACACACTATAAAATATTCAATTTATGAAACAATATTATCATTGTAAGCCTTTTCTGTCAAGAAATCATTTAAAAATTATTATTTCAAAATAATATATTTTTAAATACTTGACAATATTCTTTCCAAATGTAATGCCAGATATCCTACTTCTGTCTCTGGTAATTTCTTTTTTAAAACCTTTGATAATGCTTCACACATGTTACTTGCCTGTTCATATGCAAAAGGAAACTTATCTTTAGTAAATTCACTTATATCCATCTGCAATTCTTCATTTTTATTTAATCTTAAAATTAAAAATTTAATATGATTCATTAATCGAGCATATGAAACTGATTGAATATCAATAACAATATTAAGATCATTTTCTAATTTAATAATACTTTCATGAATAATTCGTGTTGCCTCCATTGACTCAGCAACTTGATTAGAAGAAATTGCTGAATGAATATGTAGTGTAATAAAGCCAACTTCATCATCATTGATCATTCGTGATATAAACTTATTAATTACTTCCCGTCCTTCTAATGCAACCTCATATTCATCAGGAAACAGCAAACGAATATCATTGATAAATGGATTTAAAGGCATTATATTTTCATCCATTCGCTTTATTGCAAAATAGATATGATCCGCTAATGGTAATAAGATATCATTATCAATTTTTCCAAATTTCTCTATTATCAGTCTAATAATCTCTGATGCTATTTCTAAATAAACTGGATCAATATAATTGATTATATCATTTGAACCACTTTTAGCTTTATATCCCTTTTGCATAAGAAATTTTTTAGCATTCCGTGGTACTTCAAAATAATCATCCACTTTCTTTGAAAATCCAATTCCTTTATACATAATAATAACTTCTTCAGTCTCATTACAAGCTAAAATAGTATTATTATTTAATACTTTAATGATCTTATACATATTTATTTTCCCTCTCCTAGTTGCAAATCTTCATAATTGTACTCCCGCTCTTTATTTTACCATATTCTTTTTCAATCTTTAAATCATTTGATAGATTTGTAAATATTAACAAAATACTTTCATCTAAAGCATTTTCTTTAATATACTCTAAATCTGCATTCCAAATTAAATCACCTTTTTGCACTCTTTGATTTAATTTAACTAATATTTCAAAACCAGTTCCATTTAAATTAACTGTATCAGTTCCAAAATGAATCAACAATTCATATCCGTTATCTAATTTCATTCCAATTGCATGTTTTGTTGGATAGATCATTGTTATCTCACCATCACAAGGGGCAACGATCAAACCGTGAAATGGCTTGATCATAACCCCATCACCTAACAGCTTATGTGAAAAAATTTGATCTGGAGCCTGTTCAATTGGCAAAACCTCACCATCAACAATATTGCCTAATTCAAGATTAGTATGATCAGTCTCTTTTTCCAGTTGATAATCATCTAATTCATCAGGAATATTTATTAAATACTCGTCCAGCTTTGATTTGATCGATGATGCTTTAGGACCATAAATTATCTGAACTCCATTTCCTTGCATAACAACTGCCGCTGCCCCTGATTGTTTCAATAAACCTTCATTTACTAATTGATTATCACTAACTGTTGCTCGTAATCTGGTAATACAACAATCTAAGTCAGTAAAATTATCACGACCACCTAGCCCTCGAACAATCAATTGTGACTGTTTGTCAATTTCAATTCCTTTATTTAACAATTTTCGATGACTTGCTTTAGGGTTCTTAAAGATAGATAACTTCATATTATCTATCTCTCTACCTGGAGTCTTCAAATCAAATTTTTTAATTAGATATTTAAAACTAAAATAATAGAGCATGAAATAAATTATTCCAATAGGGATAAGCAATACCCAGCTAGTCTTACTATTACCTTGCAATACACCAAAAACAATAAAGTCAAATAAACCTCCAGAAAAGGTCAATCCCACGGCAATATTAAAAATATGAGCAACCATATAAGCACTTCCTGCTAAGATAACTTGTACCCCAAATAACAGTGGAGCAGCAAACAAAAAAGTAAATTCGATTGGTTCCGTTATTCCCGTTAAGATGCTTGTTAAAGCCGCTGAGAACAACAAACTTCCAATCGCTTTTTTATTTTCCGGCTTAGCAGTCTGATACATTGCCAATGCTGCTCCCGGTAAACCAAAAATCATAAAAATAAATTCACCAGTAAAATATTTTGTAGCCTCGCTACTAAAATGCACAATATTTGGATCAGCTAACTGTGCGAAGAAAATATTCTGACCACCATAAATTACCGCCCCATTGACGACCATTGAACCTCCAATTGCAGTTTGCCAAAATGGTAAATAAAATACATGATGTAAGCCAAAAGGAACCAGTAACCGTTTAATTACACCGTAAACAAAGGTTCCAAAATAGCCTGAGGTTGAGATAAGTTTACCTAATTCATATATACCATTTTGAAAGAATGGCCAAACATAAAACATTACGATTCCCACAAACAAAAAAGTTATTGTTGAAATTATCGGAATAAACCGTTCTCCTTCAAAAAAAGATAACGCTCTTGGTAATTCAATTTGATAAAAGCGATTATGTATATAACTAACGCCAAGACCGACGATTATTCCACCAAATACCCCCATTTCCAATGACATGATCCCACAAACCGCTGTAATCGTTCCATCTAAAACATCAGGATTAATTATTTGATTATCTAAAATACTTCCATTTAATGAAAGCATCCCGCTAATTGTTGTATGCATAACAAAAAAGGCAATAATTGAAGATAAAACGGCTACTTCTTTCGCCTTTTTCGCCATTCCCAACGCTACTGCAGCAGCAAAAATAAGTGGAAGATTGTTAAAAAGGCCACTCCCCACTTTAGTTAAGATTATTAAAAAGTCATGTAAAAAAGTCCCGTTTCCTAAAACTCCCTCTAAATGTAGTGAAGAAATAGTTGTTTCATTAGTCAATGAACTACCAATTCCCAGAAATAAACCCGCAATTGGCAATACTGCAATCGGCAGCATAAAACTGCGACCAATCCTTTGTAAAATCCCAAAAACTCTAGTCTTCATAATCCCTCCGTTATTCCAACATAATTTATTATAACTAAATCGTTCGATCAAAAATTCTTTTTATAATTAAGACCATGATACTTATAATAATCATGATAAAGACTATCTGTCAACAAGAATAATTACTTATTTATACGATATTTACTACTTTTTTTGTCAATTTAAAGAGAAATAATTAAAAAAATAGAATTCTATTTTAATATGCTCCGCTTAAGTAAACAAGGAACATATCATTTTGAATTCTATTTCTTTAATTAAATCAGTTTCTAACATATGCTTTTAATACTTTTATTTCATTTTTATCAAACGGTTCAATAGTAAACTCACCTACTTGAGCTGGTACAATAAAAGTTTCCGCATAATGCACTGTATATGGCTCAAACTTATTTTTAGGACTTTTAATTACTGCACTTTCCCCAGCAACTAAATTCATCATTACCACACTTTTATTAGTTTGTTGATAAATCTTTTGTTTAGTTGTAATAACTCGTGTTTCAATAAATTCTAATTCATGTAATCCGGTTTTAACTTCTGTATATTCATCACTCTTTTCAATTTCTGTAAAATTATTTACCAAATTGGATTCTACCCAAGTAGTTGTTCTTTGATAATCAATTACCTTCTTTCCAGCTTAGCTTCATCAACATAATCTCTAATAGTTCCATAATACATTACTCCCCTGACACGATCTTCAGTTAGATTCACCTGCATCATTTCTGTCAATTTTTTACCATCATAAAAGATATCTTCACTTAAAATTACGTGTGCTGGAGTCAATTTTTTTATCAATACATTTAATAATTCACGATCATTAATTCCCAAATAACAATCTACAACAACTATCTTTTTATTTCCTAAAGATTCTTTAATTTTCTTATCAATCTGCGCATATCCAGAATATGCATCGCTGTCATAGCCATTTATTTTGATATAGGGGCTATTATCATAATTACTCATTTGCTTTTTGCCTCCTACTCAATCTTATTTATACTCAGGTTCTGTATCTTCAGCTTCAAAACATCGTGTTCTCATTAATTCTTTTACCCAATCGCCTGATTTTTTAATTCTCCGATTCCGATTATTTTCCATATCAATTTCCACAAACCCATAACGATTTCTAAATGCATTAACAGGTGAAAGATTATCTGTAAACGTCCAATTCAAAAAGCCCCGACAATCACAACCTTCGTCAATTGCTTTTAACATCCAAGCCATGTCACTTAAAAATTCAATTCGATAGCTGTCCTGAATTTGCCCGCTAGCATCCTTAAACTTATCTTCACCCATTACTCCCATACCATTTTCAGTAATCCAACATTCAATATTTCGATAATCATTTTGAATGATCTTCAGCATATCATAAATTCCTTTAGGATAAATTTCCCATCCTCTTGAAAAATTCATTTTAATTCCTCGTGGACTATATGTTTCATAATATGCAGTTGGAATAAATGGTTTATCTGGATTCCATGCCGTTTCTCTTTGTCGAACCCGTAACGGCTGATAATAGTTGATTCCAACAACTTCTATTTTATTATCATCAATCTTTTCAAAATCACCTTTAACATATTCAAACATACACTCATGTTTTTTTAATAATTCAAAATATGCTTCATCAAACTTTCCATTTATCAAAGGGTCAGTATATTGTTTAAATTAAAAAAAGGCAGCTCAGTGCTATTCACTTTAACTACCTAATTTAGATTACGCTTTTATCGCCGGTTTACCATATTTTTTACAATATATATATCCTGCAATTCCAACGATTACAAAAACAATGGAAACTAATTGTGCCGTCCGTAGACCCATTACATATAAGCTATCAGTACGAAGTCCTTCAATAAAGAATCTAAAGATTCCATACCAAATAAAATAACTAAAGAATTGTTCACCTTGTTTTGTTTGGATCTTCCTAATCACAAAATAGATTAATAAAAATCCTACGATATTAGCAATAGACTCATATAAAAAGGTTGGATGATAGTAATATCCATTGATATGCATTCCTTCAATAATAAAGTTTGGTAAATGCAATGATTTAAGGAAATCTAGACTAACCATTCCACCATATGCTTCCTGGTTGAAAAAGTTTCCCCACCGTCCCAGTGCCTGAGCAATTAAAACACCTGGCATAATTGCATCAGCTGCAACCATGAAATCAATTTTATGTTTCTTAAAATACCACCAGCTAAAAATCAAGCCAACAAAAATCCCACCTTGAATCGCTAAACCACCATGACGAAACATAATGATCTCAAGTGGATTTTCAGCATATAATTCGTTCCACATAAAGATTACATACCATAATCGGGCTCCTAAAACTCCAGTAATCATTAAACCAAAGAAATAGTCTGAAAGAATCTCTTTATTATAACCGATTTTTTTGAAATTATATTGTCCTAGTTTATAGGCAATAAAAGCTCCGGTAATAATACAAATTGCATACCAAGCAATGGAAAAAGAACCGATTTGAACGAATGTCTTACCATCTGGAAAAAAAGTCATAACTTACCCCTTATTCTTATCGATATTCTTCAAAATACGATCAACGAATTCTTTGCTAGAATCAACACCGTATTCACGTAAACGCATATTCATTACGGCAGCTTCGATAATTACTGACATACTACGTCCACTTGATACAGGTACAACAATTTTAGGAATCTTAACACCTAAGATTTCTTCAGTTGAATCATTTTCTTCAACCCCTACTCGTGTATATTCACGAGATGGTACCCAACGATCTAATTGAATAATTAAATCAACTTTATCTTTATCGAGAATTGAGCTAATTCCAAACATCTTTGATACATCAATAACACCAATTCCACGAATTTCTAATAAATTAGTTAATACTTCTGGGGCTTTCCCCACAATACTTTGTCCTAAATGATATAATTCAACAGCATCATCGGCAACTAATAAATGTCCTCTTTTTACTAATTCTAGAGCAATCTCAGATTTACCGATACCACTATCACCTTTGATAATAACACCTTTACCGTAAATATTCAAAAAGACTCCATGAATCAGTGTTTCCGGTGCCAGTGCTTCGTCAAGAATATTTGTTAATTCAATTGAAACACGTCCTGTTGCTGATTCGGTAATAAAAATTGGAAAATCTTTTTTTCGAGCAATCTCAATTAAGATTGCTGGACATTCATTTCCTTTAGCAACAATGATACATGGTACTTCATCGTTAATTAAGAAAGGGAATATTTCACGTTGTCTTTCTTCCGACATCTCATTAATAAATGCAGACTCTTTATCTCCAAAAATTATAATTCGTCGAAAATCGCTGTGTTTAAAAAATCCTGCTAATTCAAATCCAGGTCGATTGATCTCAGCCACATAAATTGGCCGCTCTAAAGATTTCTCATCTCCAGTTACCTGAACATAATGCTCATTGTTTAATAATTCACCTACTGTAATTGACTTTGGCATCATTGTTTCCTCCCTATAACATCTTCTTTAAAAAACTTCCAGTATAACTTGCTTCACATTTAGCGACTTTTTCTGGTGTTCCAGCTACAACGATCGTACCACCACCATCGCCACCTTCAGGACCTAAATCAACAATATAATCAGCTACCTTAATAACGTCAAGATTATGTTCAATTATAATGACTGTATCCCCTTGATCAACAATTCTTTGTAATACCTCTATTAATTTAGCAACATCATTGCTATGTAGACCAGTTGTTGGTTCATCTAAAATATAAACTGTTTTCCCAGTTGCTTTTTTTTGTAATTCACTTGCTAGCTTAACCCGCTGAGCTTCCCCACCAGATAAAGTTGTTGCACTTTGACCAAGCTTAATATAGCCTAGTCCAACATCATTTAAAGTCTGTAATTTAGTTTTGATCTTTGGCAAGTTTCCAAAGAACTCCACTGCATCTTCAATAGTCATCTCTAAAACATCATAAATATTCTTATCTTTATAAGTAACTTGCAATGTTTCTTCATTATAGCGTTTACCGCCACATTGTTCACAAGGAACATAAACATCTGGTAAAAAGTGCATTGAAATACGTTTTAACCCATCACCTTGACAAGCTTCACACCGTCCACCTTTAACATTGAAACTAAAACGTCCTTTATCGTAGCCACGCATTTTAGCCTCATTTGTTTGGGCAAATAAATCACGGATATCATCAAACACTCCTGTATAAGTTACCGGATTGGAACGTGGTGTTCTCCCAATTGGATCTTGGCTCACCTCAATAACTTTATCAATATTTTCTAATCCTAAAATATCCTTATGTTTACCGGGCTTTTCTTTCGAGCGATAAATTCTTGCCATCATTTCTTTACCCATGATTTCATTTACAAGAGTACTTTTACCACTACCAGAAACCCCTGTAACCACAGACATACATCCTAATGGAAACTTAACATTGATATTCTTTAAGTTATTTGCAGCAGCACCTTTTACTTGAATAAAATTACCATTTCCTTTACGGCGTTTTTTAGGCACATCAATCTTTAAACGACCTGATAAATACTGCCCCGTAATTGACTTTTTACAATCCATTACTTCTTGTGGCGTTCCAGCTACAATTACTTCACCACCATGCACTCCTGCACCCGGTCCAATATCAACAATAAAATCACTTGCTCGCATCGTGTCTTCATCATGTTCAACAACTAGAACACTATTACCTAAATCACGAATATTTTGTAAAGTGGCAATTAACTTATCATTATCCCGCTGATGGAGTCCAATAGAGGGTTCATCTAGAACATATAAAACCCCAGTTAATCTTGAACCAATTTGTGTCGCTAAACGAATTCTTTGTGCTTCTCCACCAGATAATCCACCCGCTTTACGAGATAATGTTAAATATCCTAATCCAACATCATTTAAGAAACCTAAACGGTCTTTAATTTCTTTTAAAACAAGATTAGCAATCTTCGCTTCATATTCATTTAATTTTAATTCATCAACGAATTTTAAAGCTTTTTCAATTGACATATCGGTAAATTCACTGATATTTAAGCCACCTACTCGTACGCTTAAAACCTGATCATTTAATCTGCGTCCTCCACAAGTTGGACACGTATGTTCAGCCATAAATGAAGCATACCATTCTTTTGACCAAGAAGAAGTCGTTTCTTCAAAACGACGTTTAATCAATGTTTTAACACCTTCAATAGGACGATTAGTTTTAGAAACATTACCACTACTAGAAACAATCTCATAAGAAATTGGTTTATCTGAGCCTTCTAAGATAATTCTTAATTCTTTTTTAGTAAAGTCTTTCAATGGTTTATCTAAATCAATCTTATATGTTTTACATAGGATCAAAAAGCGCTGCCATTCAATTCGGTCAGTTCCTACTGAAGTTTTAAAATATCTAATTCCACCTTGATTTATGCTCAAATCCCAATTAGGAATCAATAAATCATCATCAACTTCATTTTTTATTCCCAAACCGCGACAATCAGGACAAGCTCCTAGTGGATTATTAAATGAGAATAATCTTGGTTCTAGTTTAGGAACACTAAAACCACACTCTGGACAAGCTAAATGCTCAGAAAATAAAGCTTCACTGCCATCACTTAAATTAGCTACAACTACTTCTCCACCTGTTAGTTTTAAACCTACTTCAAGTGAATCAATCAAACGACTACGATAACCTTCTTTTTTGATAATTCGGTCAATTACGACATCAATGTTATGTTTCTTATTTTTATCAAGTTCAATTCCTTCATCTAATAGTTTAACTTCACCATCAACTTGAACTCGAATATAACCATCTTTCAATAAATCCTCAAATAAATCCTTAAAAGTACCTTTTTGATTCTTTACTACTCGTGCTAATACTTGTAATTTACTACCATCTGGATATTTATCAATTGTATCAGCCATTTGTTTGATTGTCTGCGATTCAATCACGATTCCATGCTCTGGACAGTATGCCTTACCAATACGCGCATAAAGTAATCTTAAATAGTCAAAAATTTCAGTAACCGTCCCTACCGTTGAACGCGGATTATTTGATGTTGTTTTTTGATCAATTGCAATTGCCGGTGACAAACCTTCAATACTATCAACATCCGGTTTTTCCATGTTTCCTAAGAACTGGCGTGCATAAGCACTTAACGATTCCACATAACGCCGCTGTCCTTCGGCATAGATTGTATCAAATGCCAGCGATGTTTTTCCTGAACCAGATAATCCCGTCATAATAACTAATTTATTTTTTGGAATCTCGATATCAATATTTTTTAAGTTATTCTCTCTAGCCCCTTTAATGACTAGTTTATCATGTTCCATATTTTACCTACCTTCTACCATCTTTAAGATTGCTGCTTTACTGTGCCCCCGTAATTGAAGATCATAAGCCCAATCTAATAGCTCGCTATACTTGGATGACGGTTCAATCCCTAACGCCTTTAAATCATATCCGTCAACTAATGGCAACTGAGCTTTGGTTAATAGCCGTGCCATCTTTTCTTTCATAACATAATCAAAGCGATTAATATTTTCATGTTCATCTTTGTATCTACCAAGTTTATCACATTTTGTGATTAAAATTAAGTCTTCAATCGTAACTATTCCATCAATTCCTTTAAGAATTTTAAAATAGCTATAATCCTTTGCTTCATTTCTGACCATATTCATTAAATGCATATGATAGAAAATCATTGTTTTAATATATTTTTGTAACTGTTTATCTGGGATAAATGCTTTTACTTCTTGATTAAAAATCTTTACCCCCGCTTCATTATGACCCGGAGCATGACCGTCTTTAGTTGTTACTGTAGCTTTACCAATATCATGTAATAAAGCACTCCACATAAAACCTAATGGATTACTTGTTTTATGGCAGCATAAAGCCGCTAAATCAGTTACTAATAAAGTATGCCGCCATACATCTCCTTCAGGGTGGTAATCAAGCCGTTGCATAGTTTTCGATAATACATCTAAACATGGCCACAAAGCCTTGATCTCCTTTAAAAAAGTTAACCCAATTGAAGGCTGCTGGCTTAAGAGGAGCTTACTATATTCTTGAAATACCCGCTCTTTACTTAGTTTATCCAAACTTTTATTTTGAACCATTTTTTTACACATTAATTTAGTCGCCGTCTCAATACAGAAATCAAGACGTGAAGCAAATTGTGCTGTTCTCAAGACTCTTAACGGATCTTCAATAAAAGTTGTTTCACTAACCATTCGTAATGTTCTTTTTTCAATATCTTCTTGACCATGAAAAAAATCATAGATTTTTCCTGTCTTTATTTCATACATCAACGCATTGATTGTTAGATCACGTCGTGATGCCGCAACTTTTAAATCTAAATTTTGATTTACTGTAACATCAAAATCCTGATGACTCTCACCTGTCTTTATTTCCGTTCTCGGCAAAGCAAAATCAAAATTTGGTAAAACATCTAATTTTAAAATTCCGAATGATTTACCAATACTATTGACATTGCCATAATTAGCTAATAATTCTTCCAATTCATCGACACTAAGCCCATATACCTCAACATCTACATCATGATAATCAACCCTATTGTAGATCAACATATCCCGAACGATTCCTCCAACTAGAAAAGCTCTACCATGGTGCTCGTCTATATCCTTAAAGATCTTTTTAGCAAGCGGACTGAAAGTATACCTATTTTTCACCTTGAAGCTCCATGATGATATCGCGAAGTTCCATCGCACGTTCAAAGTCAAGTACCTTCGCTGCATCTTTCATTTGTTTTTCTAATTCTTGAATCATAACTTGTTTATCTTTCTTGCTTGCTTTCTTACCTTTTTTAACTAGACTTGCAGCATCATCGATGACCTCTTGACCACGAATTGCATCACGAATTTCCTTATGAATAGTTGTTGGGGTAATATTATGTTCTTTATTATAAGCATCTTGGATCTTACGACGACGATTAGTTTCTTCAATCGCATAAGCCATTGAATCAGTAATCTTATCACCATACATGATTACTTCACCATTACTGTTACGGGCAGCCCGACCAATCGTTTGAATCAATGAACGGTTACTTCTTAAGAACCCTTCTTTATCAGCATCAAGAATACATACTAAACTTACTTCTGGTAAATCTAAACCTTCTCGTAATAAATTAATTCCGACTAAAACATCATACTTGCCAAGTCGTAGATCCCTTAGTATCTCGGTTCGTTCCAAAGTCTTTGTGTCACTATGTAGATAAGCTACCTTGATTCCAAGTTCTTTCAAATAAGCACTTAAATCCTCAGCCATTCGTTTAGTCAATGTTGTTATTAGAACTCTCTCATTACGATCTTGACGAATTTTGATTTCACTGATAATATCATCAATTTGATCCTTTGTTGGTCGTACTTCAATAACCGGATCAAGTAGTCCAGTTGGCCTAATAATTTGTTCAACTACTTTATTTTCAACATGTTCTAACTCATAATCCCCAGGTGTTGCTGATACATAAATGACTTGATTTATAATTTTTTCAAACTCTTCGAAGCGTAATGGGCGGTTATCAAGCGCGCTTGGTAATCTAAAACCATATTCAACTAATGTCTCTTTACGTGAACGATCCCCATTATACATTCCTCGAACCTGAGGCAACATAACGTGACTTTCATCGACGATCATTAAAAAATCTTTAGGAAAATAATCAATCAGCGTATAAGGGCGTTGTCCTTCATCACGACCATCAATATGCCGTGAATAGTTTTCAATTCCAGGACACATCCCCACTTCCCGCAGCATCTCAACATCATGGCGCGTTCGTTGTTCCAAACGTTCATGTTCTAGTAATTTAGTTTCTGCTTTGAATGTTTCTAAACGATTTTCTAATTCTGCCGTAATCGTATCACAAGCCTTTAAAATTTGTTCTTTTTTCGTTACATATCCATAAGCTGGATAGATCGTATATGTATTGTATACGCCCAAGACATGCCCAGTCAGAGGATCCACTTCACTGATTCTTTCAACTGTATCACCAAATAATTCAATTCTAATTAACCAGCTTTCAGTATGTCCTGGAACTATTTCAATGACATCCCCACGCACTCTAAATGTTCCTTTAGTCTGTTCAATATCATTGCGTTGATATTGCCGATCAACTAAATATGTTAGTAACTCTTTACGATCAATGTCTTGATCGACCCGCAGTGAAAAGATCATTTCTTTGTACTGTTCAGGATTTCCTAATCCATAAATTGAAGCAACTGAAGCAACAACAATGACATCTTCCCGTTCTATTAACGAATTCATTGCCGCACTGCGCAGCATCTCAATTTCATAGTTTGTTTTAGCATTTTTATCAATATATAAATCTCGCCCAGGAATATAAGCTTCCGGTTGATAGAAATCGAAGTTTGAAATAAAATATTCAACTCTATTTTCAGGAAAAAATTCTTTTAATTCCGAATATAATTGTCCTGCCAATGTTTTATTGTGAGCCAAGACAAGTGTCGGTTTATTCACAGCAGCAATAACATTAGAAACAGTGAAGGTTTTCCCAGTACCGGTCCCTCCCAGTAAGACCTGTTCTTTTTTTCCTTCTTTAATTCCTGCAACTAATTGTTTAATTGCTTCCTCTTGATCTCCCATTGGAGAAAACGGAGAAACAAGCTTAAATTTTTGCATTGTAACACCTCCTATAAGTCCTTTCTATTATACCAAGAAAACAGCGAAGTTAAAAGAATTATGCCCATGATGAAAATAACTATGCCAGGCATAGTTATTTTATCAATTCCGTTAATTTTTTATACTGATAATCATTATTTTCACTATTAGCATACATGATTACCGCAGCCTCTAATTTCTGCCGATCACTATTAGTATAAATACCATCAACAGTTAAATTATTAGCTTGTTCAAATTGTTTTAAGGCTTCCACTGACTGTTGTGAAAAATATCCATCATTACGTCCACAGTCATAACCTAAAATACTTAACATTTTTTGCATTGAGGCAATTGCTGTACCAACACTATCATATCCCATATCAGTTTCCAGTGCTTTGGTATAAATACCACTTGTATCCGTATTACTTACAGAATAATCAGGTGTCAATCCTTTTCCATTTATCCATGTACCACTTGGTAATAACCATTTTGCATAAGTATATTTTAAGACTGATCCATCACTGAGCTGTTTTTGCGTCTGCGCCGTTCCCTTACCATAAGTTTGATCCCCAACTAATTTATAATTCATTTTTTCTTGTAATGCTCCTGCAACAACTTCTGATGCTGATGCAGTATTTCCATTTACAAGAATATATCCATTTATAAAATTATATTTTTGACAATCTTTAGCCTTATATTTCTCGATTGCACCGTTTTTAGTTTCCATTTGAAAAAGCAGTTTATCTTCTTTCATAAATAAACTTAATACATCAGTGGCAGCTGTAAGATATCCTCCGCCATTATCTCGCAGATCTAAGACCAAAGTATCAATTTTTTCAGCAGTAAAAGTCTGTAAAGCTGCTTCAATATCATCAGCTGTAGTACTTCCAAAAGTATTAATTTTTACATAACCAAATTTTTTACCATCATTATCTCTTATTTCACTAGTTACCGCACTATCTACATTGGCTCGCTCTACTTCAACTTCTTGTTGTTCAGTATTACGTATAATTGTCAACTTAACTTTAGTATTCGCTTCACCACGAATTAAATCAGAAATTTCATCAGCACTCTTACCAGCAACACTATTCCCGTCAACGCCTGTAATAATATCTCCAACTTGTAAACCACTTTTTTCTGCTGGCGAATTTTTATACACCTGCATTACCATTGTACCTTCACTAACAGTTCGCTGTGCTACACCAATACCTTCATAGTTCCCATCAACGCTTTGGTTATATGTCTTAGATTCTTCATATGTAAAATATGAAGAATGCATATCCCCCAGCGATTCTACTAAGGCGGTAATAGTATTCCCTTTGATGTCAACATCCTTATCATTAGGATTTAACCAAGCTTCATCTAATATTTCATAAGCTTCATCAATAATTGATTCTGCATTTTTGCTAGTACTGTTAGTCGGAACTGTTTTTTTTGCTACATAACCAGATACAAAACCAACTGCCAAACAAACAATCATACAAACAATGAATAGGGTTTCTCTAATATGTTTTGTTTTCTTTGGCTTCAACTTTGGCTCCGGATTATGATTTGGGCGAATAAAGTCTTCCATGTCTACACCTCACATTACTACATTTTAGCATAAAAAATTAATAACTTTTAGTAAAACTTAAAAAACATTATAAAATATTATGTGACAAATTTTAATCATCCCCTGCTGCTCAACAATATTATTAGCACTATCAAGCACGGAATTATTGTATAGGAAAAGCAAAATATCTAGTTCACTGCAAATGATTTGATACTGTTTAATTACATTTTGATATAAATAATCATAAGTTTTTTACATCCTTTAGAATTCTTAATAACTTTATCATACATTCTCCAATTAGTTCTATTTTAAACTATATTTTATTACTATATTAAAAAAATATTATACAAAAAAGCTGAAAGTTTCGGAACTTTCCTAATACTTTCAACTCTAGTTTTTAAAATATTCATTTATTCCTAAAACAATTCCCGTAACAATTTTATCTTGATAAGTACTGTCTCCTAATAACCTATCCTCATCTGGATTAGACATAAATCCCATTTCTACTATTGTTACAGGTACTTGACACCAGTTTATTCCACTCATCACATCAGTAATAATAACGCCACGATTTTTGCTGCCTGTTTGATTACAAATACTATTTACAACCGTTTTTGACAATCGTTGAGAAGCTGTAGCAATTTGACTACAATATGGATTAGATTCCGATGGTGCCATAGTTAAAGTTCCATGAATACTACTACTGTCATCACTATTACAGTGCAGTCGAATAAATGCTCCAGCATTATTTTTATTAGCAATCTCCGCACGCTGTTGATTAGAAATATTCACATCTTGACTTGTCCGAACCATAATTACTTGATAACCCGAATCTTCTAATTTTTTTTGTAACTTTAATGCAACTTCAAGATTAATTGCTGATTCTAAATTACCTGTACTTATTCCCGTTGCTCCTGTTGTTACTTTAGCTTTTGTTTGACTAGCTCCAGGTCCAATTGGCTCTTTGTTGCTATCGCCACGTCGTTGATGTCCTGCGTCAATCACAATTACACGACTATCACCAACGATTGGTAATTGAACTGTTCGCAAAGATTCCGGAACAAGTACTTCGCCTTCTTTTTCAACAAATGCCGTTTGTTGAGCTTCAACTGCTTCAGTTTTGATTAATTCAGAATCATTATTTTGTTTACAGCCACTAAAACATAACATAATTAGGAAAATACTGAGTAATTTCTTCATTATTTCACCCACTCTTCCTCATTATATCATAGATTAGCTATTAATAATTGCCTCTAATTCACCATCAATCATCTCTTTTAAAGTTTCACAGCTACGATCAAATTTATGTTGATCTACATTATTTAAATGCAGTGTCATGATCTTACTAATCCCTTGACGATTAATGATTGCAGGTACCCCGATATATAGCCCTTCTTGCTTATATTCACCTTGTTGATATGCAGAAACTGTTAATACGGCATTTTCATCACTTAAAATTGCTGTAATTAAACGATTTAAAGATAGACCTATACCATAATAAGTTGCATTTTTACGTTTAATTATCTCATATGCAGCTTGTTGTACTTCTTTATAAATTTTATGCATCTCGTTCATATCGATATTCATTTCCACAATATATTCCATCATACTCTTGCAGCCAATATAAGTATTCATCCATGGTACAAATGAAGAATCACCATGTTCACCTAATATATACGCATGAATATTTGTTGAGGAAATGTTCAAATATTCACTTAATAAATAACGTAATCTAGCTGTATCTAAAATAGTCCCACTACCAATTACACGGCTTGTTGGTAATCCTGATACTTTTTGGACTACATAACTCATCAAATCAACAGGATTACTTGCAACGATAATAATTCCATCAAATCCACTAGCCATAATTTGCTCAGTAATAGATTTCATAATTTTTGCATTAACACTAGCTAATTCCAATCTTGTTTGATTTGGTTTTTGAGCAGCTCCAGCAGTAATTACAACAATATCAGCATCTTTACATTCATCATAACCACCAGCTTTAACCTTTAAACTACTTTTACTATATGGTAGACCGTGGCTAATATCCATTGCCTCTCCAATTGCTTTTTCTTGATCCACATCTATTAATACAAGTTCATCAATACCACCAGTATTTAAAATAGAATATGCCATTGACATTCCTACAAAACCAGTCCCTACTAATACAACCTTTTTCAAATCATCATCTTGTCTCATTGTTAGTTCCTCCTTACAAAACCATAATAGTATTTATTACTAAAATTGTCATTTGATATGCTCTATTAATTTATTGTACTCATTTATTATAAAATTAAACCAGGATAACAATTCTTTAGTCATAAAATTTCTTACAAATTAATAAGTGGTAACGAATCTTTCTAAATCCATGATAGTATAATAAAAGGTTATAGTATTATTTAATAACATACTATAACCACTATCTTTTAAATAGATTCTTTTTCAACTATAAATAATTTATTTTGTAACCAAAAAGGGTTCTTACTAATTAAGAACCTCTTAATCTATAGCATTACTAATGAGGCTATATAACCAACCACTAAAGCAATAACATACGAAATAAATAATATTTTAAATGTGTCTTTTTTATTCTCATTATATTTTATTAAAGCTAATGTTCCTACACCGGCACTTGTCGTTAAACCTGTCAGTAATGCACCAAAACTTAAACCACCGGACACATATAATTGTGTCAGTATAACTGAACCAGCACAATTAGGGATAAAACCAATAACTCCCGCAATGATTGGCTGGAAGATCCAATTTGTTTTTAAAAGGTTGGTTACTGTTTCTTCACCAATCCCCGCAATAATTAATGTAAAGACGATATTTGTTAATAAAATAAAGATAAAAATATTGAGTGTATGTCGTAAAGCCGGTAACCAAATACCATTTTGACAACCACAATCACAAGGCTCTACTTGTAAATATTCATAATCATCATGACTTCGATGATTCAAACGATCTACTACATAACCGGTAACTGTACCTAAAACAATTTTTAAAACAATTAAAACAACTAACATTTCCCATAAATCAGGATGTACTACTAAAATAGCCAAAGCTTCATCACTTGTGGCAATAAAGATTGATAATAAAGTTCCCATTGTCAAGTAACGCATCGAATATAATCGGGCCGCAATAACTGAAAAACCACACTGAGGGATACTTCCTAAAATCGCTCCGATAAAAGGACCGACTTTTCCAAACTCCATTACCTTATTGACAACATCACGATTAGATATGTATTCTACTAATAAGCAGGCCAAAAATAATACTGGTACTGTCATCAGGGATTCTTGAATTGGTTCTAATAATATTTCCATTAAATCACTCCTATCTCAATTGTTAGACTAGCATAACTTTTATATAGACTTTGTTTAGTTTACCATATTCTTATATAATTTCAAACTTATTTCTCTATTATACGCTCAATTATACAAAAATAAAGCGCTGTTTTTGTCTTAACATAATATTTATAATCCTTATCTTGATGATTTAAGAAATATTAGCTAAAATGGAATCATTAAATAACAAAGGGATCGAGAATAATGAAAATAACAAAAAAGCAGTTAAATAAAATAAAAATGATTGTTTGTGATCTTGATGGCACACTGTTTAACCATAAAAAAGAAATATCATCAGCTACAATCACTTATTTAATTAAATTACAAGAAAATGGTTATACTCTTGTTCTTGCAACAGGTCGCTTCTTTTATGAATTAAAGCCATACATTGAACAATTACAGCTGGAAAAATATCATGGCTATGTGATTTGCTGTAATGGAATAGAGATTTATGATCTTACTCACAATAAGTGTAGATCTTTTTCTTTTTTAGAACAAATAGAAATTAACGAACTACTTCAATTAGCCCTTTATTACCGGTTAAATATACGTGCTAATTTTGATCATAAATATCAAATGATTTTAAATAATTGGCTATACTTTTTAATCCCCTTGATTCGAATATTTACTAAACGTTATCCCGACCTCACTTTTTACAAAAATACTGCTGTAGTACCTTGGAATAAACTTGGAAAAATTTGTTTACTTTCTTCACCTAGAAAATTAAAGCTTTTTGAAGCTGCTGCACAAACAAAATTTCCTGGACTATATCAATATTATTACACCAACCCTTACTGTGTTGAAGTTGTTAAAGCAGAAGTCAATAAATGTTATGCTGTAAAATATTTATGTCAGTTAAATAATTTAAATTTAGAAAATGTCTTAGCTTTTGGAGATAGTGGTAATGATGAAGAATTATTAAACAATGCCGGTATTGGGATTATTATGAAAAATGGTCTTTCCTCATTAAAGAAAAAAGCTACCTATCTTACTTTCAAAAATAATCGACATGAGGGTGTCTTAAATATGTTAGAATATTTATTTGATGATCTTATTAAAGATAAAAATTAGGCTAACAGCCTAATTTTTTATGACAACCGATTTTTAAAATCACAATAATTGAATTCTTTGATTATTTTAAGTTTTTCTTTTTGTTTTAAAACAATACTAGGTAAGTTCATCCCATTAAAAGTATTATTTTTTACCATTGAATAAATTGCCATATCTTTAAACCATAACTGTTGTCCTACCTGTAAAGGCTGGTCAAATGAATAATCACCAATAATATCTCCAGCTAAACAAGTTGGTCCTCCTAAGCGATATGTGTATGTTTTAACATTTGGTAGTGCACTATCGACAATTTCTGGTCGATACGGCATCTCTAATACATCTGGCATATGACAAGCTGCTGAAGTATCCATAATTGCGATAGCCATACCATTGTGGGTAATATCTAGAACACTGGAAACTAGAAACCCAGCATTTAAAGCCACAGCTTCACCTGGCTCTAAATATACTTGTACTTGATATCTTTCTTTTATTTCATTAATAATTTTTATTAATTTTTCAAGATCATAGTCTTTACGAGTAATATGATGACCACCACCAAAATTCAACCATTTCATTTGTCCTAAATACTTACCAAATTTTTCTTCAACAGCCCTAATAGTAGTTATTAAATCATCGCTGTTTTGTTCACATAGAGTATGAAAATGCAGTCCCTCTATTCCCTCAAGCAGTTCTTCCTTAAAGTTTTCTAATGTTACCCCCATTCGTGAAAACTTTGCGCAAGGATCATAGATTTCATGACCTATTTGAGTTGAACATTCAGGATTGATTCTAATTCCACATGAAGTACTTGTTTGTTTTGCTAGATTTTGATATTTTTGCCACTGATTAAATGAATTAAAGACTACATGGTCACATATATTCATGATTTCTTCAATTTCATTATCACGATAGGCGGTACTAAAAACATGATTTTCTTTATGCATCTCTTCATAGCCAAGCTTAGCTTCATATAGTCCACTAGCAGTTGTCCCATCTAAATATTCAGCTATTAGAGGGTAAACACTGAACATTGAAAAACATTTTTGAGCCAATAGAATTTTACAACCAGTTCGTTCTTTAACCGTATAAAGTATTTTTAAATTTTTTTCTAATAATTGTTCATCAATTAAATAATATGGTGTCTTCATTAATCTACTAATACCGGATTATGATCTTCAATCCATGGCAATCCCCATTTATTTAATGCTTCCATAAATGGATCCGGGTCAAATTCTTCAACATTATAAACACCGGCTCTCTTCCATTGACCTTGTAATAACAGCATCGTTCCAATCATTGCCGGAACTCCTGTAGTATAACTAACGGCTTGAGACCCAACTTCCTTATAACATTCTTGATGGTCGCATACATTATATAAATAATATTTTTTTTCTTGACCGTCTTTTTTCCCTTGATAAATGCATCCAATATTTGTTTTGCCAACTGTTCGTGGTCCTAAGCTGGCAGGATCTGGTAGAACTGCTTTTAAAAATTGCAATGGAATAATCTGTTTACCTTCATATTCAATTGGTTCAATCGATGTCATTCCTACATTTTCTAAGCACTTTAGATGTGTTAAATAGCTTTCGCCAAAAGTCATAAAGAATCTAATTCGTTTGATTCCCGGAATATTTAAACCCAATGACTCCAGCTCTTCGTGATGCAACAAATACATATCTTTTTTACCAACTTGGGCAAAATCATATTCACGTTTAATTTCCATTGGTTTTGTCTCTACCCAATGTCCATCTTCCCAATAACTTCCGTTGGCAGATACTTCGCGAATATTAATTTCTGGATTAAAATTTGTTGCAAATGGATATCCATGATCCCCACCATTACAGTCTAAAATATCAATATAATTAATTTCATCAAATTCATGCTTTAAAGCGTAAGCACTAAATACACCAGTTACCCCAGGATCAAAACCACATCCAAGAATCGCTGTTAATCCCGCCTGTTCAAATTTTTCACGGTATGCCCATTGCCAGCTATACTCAAATTTTGCTGTATCTTCCGGCTCATAGTTAGCGGTGTCTACATAATGACAACCAGCTTCCAAACAAGCATCCATAATTTTTAAATCTTGGTATGGTAATGCAAGATTCAAAACTACCTCTGGTTGGAAATCTTTCATTAAAGCAACTAGCTCTTCAACATTATCAGCATCAACTTGTGCTGTATGAATAATTGTTTTTGTTTTCCCATCTAACTGCGCTTTTAGTTTATCACATTTACTTTTTGTTCTTGACGCAATCATAATTTCTTCAAATATCTCACTGTTTTGACAACATTTGTGAATCGCTACTGTTGCAACTCCACCACAACCAATAATTAACGTTCTTTTCATTTATTTTCTCCTTTATTCATTGCTAATAATAATTCCCTTAATACTTTGCAAGCGACTGCCGTTGATCCTCCACTTTGATCATAAACAGGTGATAATTCATTAATATCCATAGCTACTACATTTAGCTCACTTACAACAATCATCGCCTCTAATAGTTCCATAAAAGTCACGCCTCCTGCTTCGGGCGTTCCTGTTCCTGGAAATACACTGGGATCCAAGACATCTAGATCAATTGTAAAATACACCGGATACCCGCGGCATGCCTCAATTGCTTTTGATAGTCCTGTAAAATTAAATTTATTTAAATTAGTATGTTCTCTAGCAAAGCAAAACTCTTCTCGTTCACCACTACGAATTCCAAATTGATATATTTTATTATCACCAACTAAATCATATATTCGTCTAATCACAGAAGCATGGGAAAGTTTTTCACCTAAATACTCATCACGTAGATCGGTATGAGCATCGAAATGAATAACACGTATCTCTGGATATTTCTCAAATACTGCCTCAAAAGCTCCTAACGTAACAAGATGTTCGCCACCAATCATACATGGTAATTTATTTGCTTTAATAATTGTTTTTGTTGTTACTTTGATTATATCTAATGCTTTGCGGGGATTTCCAAATGGTAATTCAAGATCACCACCATCAAAAACTTTAATATCTTCTAAATCTTTATCCTGATAGGGACTGTATGTCTCTAGACCAAATGACTCTTGGCGCATTGAAGATGAAGCAAAACGAGTTCCCGGTCGATATGAGGTGGTACTATCCATTGGGGCTCCAAAGATTACACACTCAGCTTCATCAAACGATGCCTCTAGTCCAATAAACGTCTGTATATTTTTATTCCACATCTCTTAATAACTCCTCTACATAATTTGGTAATGCAAACGAACCTACATGAATGCCGGTATTATAATACTTTGTTTTCATCCCTCGAGCATTCCATTTTGTTTTTTGAAAATCTTTGATGGGATGATATTTTTTTGAAGCAAAACCAAATAACCAATGCCCTGAAGGATAGGTAGGAATATGCGCTTGATAGACTCGAGAAATCGGAAAACTTTCAACAATTCGTTTATGAGCCCGTTGCATTGCAACAGCATCTTCTTGATAAAAAGGACTTTCATGTTGATTAACCATAATTCCTGTATCATTTAATGCTTTATAACAGTTACCATAAAATTCCTTTGTAAATAGTCCTTCACCCGGTCCAAAAGGATCTGTTGAATCAACAATGATCAAATCATATTCATTTTCTTTACCTCTAACAAACTTTAACCCATCTTGATAATAGATTTGTAATCGCGGATCATCAAAACAACATGCTGTCATCGGTAAATATTTTTTACTTACTTCAACAACTAACTCATCTATTTCAACCATATCAATCTTTTCAATCGTTTCATAACGGCATAATTCTCTAATTACACCCCCGTCTCCTGCTCCAATTACTAATACTTTTTTGACTTCAGGATGAACAGCCATAGGAACATGAACAATCATTTCATGATAAATGAACTCATCTTTTTCCGTTAGCATCATATAACCGTCTAGCGCTAAAAATCGTCCAAATTCTTTTGAGTCAAAAATATCAATTTTCTGGAATTCACTTTGACCACTAAATAACTGACAATCTACTTTAATCGAAAAATTCACACCATTTGTATGTCTCTCCGTAAACCATAATTCCATTTATTTCATCTCCCCTTTAAAACATTAAGTTTATTTATTGCCATATCTTCAGGACCAGTCATAAAGCACCCTTTTTCTTTAGCATATTGAATATAATCTAGAATTTCTTTCGTGATCCTTTCACCCGGTGCTAAAATTGGAATTCCCGGAGGATAACACATAACAAATTCACTGCAGACTCGATCAATACTTTGATAAAGCGGCAACGATTCTTTTTCTCCATAAAAAGCTGCTTGAGGAGAAATAACTACTTCAGGATTAATATATTCATGATCAAACATTCCTGTCCGATCCTTCTTAAACCGCCGGCGTATTTCCAAAAGTGCTCCGATTAAACGCTCAATATTTGCTTCACTATCACCGACCGAGATATAAGCAAGAATATTTCCAATATCACCAAATTCAATTTGAATCCCATACTCATCTCTTAATAAATCATATACTTCGATTCCAGCCAATCCGATATCAAGTGTAAATATTGATAATTTCGTTACATCAAAATCATAAACACTATCCCCATTGATCAATTCCTTACAATAAGCATAATAATCACCAATTTGATTGATTTCTGTGCGTGCGTATCCCGCAAGGCGACGAACCCTGTTAAAAATCTCATTACCATGTATAGCTAAATTTTTACGTGACATATCTAGACTTGCCATCAATAAATACGAACCGCTTGTTGTTTGTGTCAAATTAACAACCTGACGTACATAATCAGCATTTACATTTTCTCCTAACAGTAAGAAAGAGCTTTGCGTCAAGCTTCCACCTGATTTATGCATACTGACACTCGCCATGTCTGCTCCAGCCTCCATCGCTGACATCGGTAAATCATCATTGAAATAAAAGTGTGTTCCATGTGCTTCATCTACCAAAGCAAGCATATTATGCTTATGTGCCAATGCAACAATCGCTTTTAAATTTGAACATATCCCATAATACGTAGGATTATTTACTAAGATTGCTTTTGCATCGGGATTATCTTTGATTACTTGCTCTACTTGATCAAGTGACATACCTAGAGATATTCCTAATCGTTTATCAACATCAGGATTTACATAAATCGGAACCGCCCCAGTCAAGATCATCGCATTAATGGCACTACGATGGACATTACGTGGCATAATAATTTTTTCTCCTGCTTTTACACTTGCCATAATCATACTTTGAACTGCTGAAGTCGTTCCGCCTACCATAAAAAAAGCATGAGCGGCACTAAAAGCATCAGCTGCTAATTCTTCTGCTTCTTTGATTACCGAAACTGGATGACATAAATTATCCAATGGCTTCATTGAATTAACATCGATACTCATACACTTTTCACCTAAAAAATCTGTCAATTCTGGATTTCCTTTACCATGTTTATGGCCAGGAACATCAAAGGGAACTAAACGTTCTCTTTTCATTTGCTGTAAAGCTTCATAAATAGGCATTCTACTTTGATCTAATTTCATATTGCCTCCTAAAAAATATTACTTCCACTGTAAATCTCAATCATTTCTTGTCGTAAATTATTCGTTATCTCAAGTCTTACCTTTGGCGGCAATTCATAGATATCTGTTTTAAATAAGTAATTTTGTAAATCAATTTCTTTGATTAACATCTTCGTATGGAACAAATTAGCCTGATATACATTAATATCTGTAGCATCATAGTTAAGTAATGTTTTAACATCAATAAACTGTTGAATCGAAGTCATTGGGCTATCCATAAAAAGTTTCTTTCCCTTAATATCCCGAGTAAAACCGCGGACCCGATAATCCATTGTAATGATATCAGAGTCAAAGCTGCTAATTAAAAAATCTAACGTTGACAACGGTGATATTTCTCCACAAGTAGCCACATCAATATCTACCCTAAATGTCGCAATACTTGTTTCTGGATGATATTCAGGATACGTATGAACAGTAATATGACTCTTATCTAAATGCCCTAAAATAACTCGATCATCAACTTCTTCCATTTTTCCTTGACGACTTTCTAACATCTCTTCTTCCGCTAATAACATTGTTACACTGGCGCCTTGGGGATCATAATCTTGTTTTGAAACATTTAATACATGGGCTCCAATCATATTAGCTACTTCATAAAGAATATCAGTCAATCGCTTTGAATTATACTGCTCATCAATGTAAGCAATATAATCTTTTTGTTCCCTCTGACCTTTAGCATAGCAAACATCGTAAATATTAAAACTTAATGATTTAGTTAGGTTATTAAAACCATATAATTTTAATTTCTCATTCATACCAGTTTCCCCTTCTCCATAAAAAAAACTCAAGCAGGTACAATCCCACTTGAGTATCAATACGACATATTATTAGAACATCAAAAAATATCCTATATTATTAGCGTCAGAGTCTATATAGCAAGAATTACTTTTACTACTCTTATTGATTGTTTCACAAGTGTGATGTGCCTAAGCACACGGTTGTATAGTCACCAACTCAATGCTAAGGAATTTAGCATCAACTTATAAAATTCGAACTTTCGTTCTATCAATAAGGCAACAAAGTTGCCGGTCCGGCCTTTGACCTAGCTGTCCGTATGGCTTTAACTCCTAAGAGTGGTCAAAAGATTCCCGCAAAATAGATAACTCCTTTTGCAATATCTAAATTATAAATCATTAGTTTTTAAAAAGCAATCCTAATTTTATAAAATAAAATTTATTGTTTAATATACTAAATATTTTTGAT